>WUUC01054863.1_pt1 | contig 90584 bp, 66 predicted proteins | sample 6278441 | NCBI WGS metagenome assembly WUUC01 (sample SAMN13675441, study PRJNA597444) | soil metagenome | isolation source: soil | place: USA: Washington | collected 2017-10 | reverse complement strand
TCCTCGCTCGTTCCTTGCGAAGGAAATCGAGCCGCCGCCGCTGTCGTGGGCGTTGACGTCATCGTGGTCGCTGCAAGCACGGCGTGTATCTGGTGTGTTGTTTTTGCTGCGATTCGTAGGGTGCACAAAAGAGACACAAGGTCCCAGATCTCGAGCAGAGCTCCTGCTCACTCCTCTTCTTCGCGGTTCGACGACACGCCTCGCTTCAAGTGCGGCTTGTCGGTTCTCGGCGGCGGCACCGATGCGCGCATGACCGCACAGGCGTCGGCATCTTCGGGCAGCTCTTTCGCGTTCTCCGCTTCTTGAGCGGCGCAGAATTTTTCGTAACCTTTCCACACGCTGCGGCAGCCGGTGACTGCGGTGCTGTTCATCTCCTCGACGCAGCGATCGCGGAGGATCTCGGCGATTCGTTTGTTCGCCTCCGCCGCCGTCGGATTTCCGGTCAAACCGGCGAGCTCCGGGAACTTGATGAGTGTGTCGGTCAGCGGACGGCGGACGGAGCGGAAATCTTTGGCGCTCTCGCAGACGCGCGCCGCACGGCCGAACAACTTGCGCACGTAGATGTCGAAGACCTCGCGCGCACCCGCCACATTTTGGGAGCGCTTCACGTGTCGCGTCAGCTTGTCGATGCTCTTCGACGCACTCTCCAACGCGGAACACTCTTTGGTGTACGCCAACGCAGTGAGGATCGCGACGACCGCATAGCGGTGCGACTCATCGAAACCTTCGCCCGAGGAGTCACGGAGCTCCTGCGCGAGCGACTCCTCCAACATCAAACGAGCTTTTGAATTGTAGTCTTCGTCGTTCACGAACTCGTTGAGCAGCGCATAACCGATCAGACGTTTGTCGGCGTTCGTGATGTCCGTGGCGAGCGCGCTGGTTTCGAAGAAAGCTCGATATTTGTCGGCGTCCTGCGCGCGTTTGAATTCCTTCTCCCAACGCGCGTTGTCCTGCCGCGATTGTTCCTCTTGTTGATTTTTGTTTGTGTAGTTTTGATAGGCGTTCGCGAAGAAACCGGCGAGCGCCACATAACCGACGAGCGCCGCCGATGCCGTCCCAAACTTCGAGGCACGACTCCGCCGCTGATGCCGTTTTTCGATCAGCTCTTCGGCCGCTTTTAGGCGTTGCAGCTCTTCGACGGAGGCGAGTCGCGCCAGCGCCATGGCGTCTTCGTCCTTGACGGCGTCCTCGATCGACTTCTCGTGCTCACTCGACATGCGCTCCCTTTACCATGAGACATCGAGCTCGAACGCATCCGCGGAATTGAGGAGGGAACGTGCGAGCTCGGCGGAACCAGAATACGAAAGTTGCAACACGCGCTCGGGTTCGTTCGCGAACGGCATCCCTGGTTTTAGCTCGAGGTGAAGCGTGTCCGCGTGTTGATTGATCCACACCGTCGTCAATGGTTCGCGGAAGAGACAGAGCGTCGTCGAGGGTGTGAGCTCGGCGCGATGGTGCACCGGCAAGATCGTGTAGTTGCGGTCCCGAGGTTGGATCTCTAAACCTGGCCATCCGGACACTGCGGCCGAACGCAACAAGAAACCGGTGGTCCACGAGCCCGCGCGGGAGGCCTCGATCAGCGCGAGCTCCACCGCATCCACTTCCGCGCGCGGCCGCGCCAGACTGAGCGCGCCGTCGATCAAGGCGTCGATCCACGAAGTGTCGGCCTTGAAGAAGCGGATCGACTCCGGGGGCAACATCCGCTCGTCGGGCACCAGATAGTGGTAAGGCACGCCCTCGAGCTTGCGAAGGCCGATCAACCAATCGAGCAGCGTTCCTGGTCCTTGGGACAGGTCGTCACGTTCGAGACGTTGGATCTGCGGCAGGTGTTGGTGTTCCCCGTTTTGCGCGTTGAAATGGTGCAGGTCGAGCACGCGTTTCCTGCGCCATGCCGAGAGCTGAGCGCGGATCGACGGATTTTCCAGCGCCAACAAACGCCCGAGCTCCCAAGCGGCGGCGCAGCTCACTTCGAGCATTCCGACGTCTGCATGATAACCGAGCAACGCGTCCGAAGAACGCGCGGGAAGCTCGAGGTTCACAGGCTGCGCACCACCCGGAAGCAAAGGTCCGGCGTACCAAGAGACGCCCGTCTCGCCTGCACGAGATCGGTGCGGGAGCGGCGCACAACCGCGTGCGAGAAACGGTGCGGCGTTCGCGTCGCCGGCGAGCTCGAGCCAACCGGTGCTCAGCGCTTCGAAGATCTTCCCGAGCAACGGTGCCGCGTTCGGAGCGTCTTCTTCGGCGTGGAAGCTCCAGCTCTTCAGCGAGACCAACGTGGTTTCGCTGCCGGTGATGTCGAAGGCTCCGCTCTGCACATAACGCTTCTCCATCGACACCAGGTGCAGCGTATTTTTTCCAGTCTTCGGAAGGCGTTTGCACACCACGACCGCGAGGCCCTCGGCGAGCGTTCCTTTTTCGACGTGACCGCGGACGTGCGCCAACAAAGAGAGCTCGTCGATCGACGGCACGACGATCTTCGCGAGCGCAGCATTGATGGTGATCGTCTGGAGCGGGTCACTGTCCTCTTGGCCAGGTTCGAGCTCCGGCTTCCGCGATCCGAATTTCGCGCGATAGACGCCGAGCGTCGTCGAGACGAGCGGACAACGCACCGCCTCGGCTTCGTGCAGCAAGATCAGCGCGAGCCACGGTGCGTTCGGCCGGCCTGCGTCACGCTCCCAAGGCAAAGTATCGCGAGACAGCGCGATGTGCGGGAGGCTCGACAAAAAATGTCCGCGGCTTCCTTCGGGCGGAAAAGCCGAAGCGATCACCGCCGGCCCGAGCGCGTATCGCTCGCCGCCGATAAAAAACTCCGCATCGGCGGCCGACTGTTCCTTCGCGTTACCGGCCGCCACATCGAGCGACACTTTCACTTGGTAAGCGCCGGCCGGGAGCGCGGGCACGTGACGATCGAGGAAAGAATAGACGACGTCGTTCATTGTTTTTTCATCCATCGAGGACCGTCGCGGAACAGAGAGATCGTCTTCTCACTCCATGTGGTCTCTACGTTCGGCAGAAGCCCGGCGAGCATGGCGCGGCGCGCGCGGCGTACGGCCGGATCTTGGACGGAGCTCGCCATCCGTTGCGGTGCCTTGTCCACGTTCTCGGCGACGAACGTGCTCGCACGATGGGCCGCGAGTCGTTTTTGTCGCGGAGCACGAGGAACGCCGGGCGCTGCGTTCGGCGTGGCTGGAGCAGGCCGCACGCGAAGCACGGTGTGGGTCAGCGCGCGGACCGAAGGCGCTCCGGGAGCAACCTTCTTCGTTTCGCTCCACAACGCAGCGGGAACGAGATCCGGCTCAGTGACCGCGACGCGTTCGAAGTAGCGATTTGCATCTCCGCCTTCGTGCGTGATCGAAACCTTGAGCTCGGAGCTCCACTCGCCGTCATGTTTGCCCATGGGCGCGATGCCCACGTGCTGTTGTCCATCGTCGAGCTGAGCGCCGAGCACGGTGCCGCTTTTGATGGGGATCGCGGAGCCGATCCGCAGCGCGAGCTCGCGCGCGTTGACGACGCCGAGATGTTTGCGGGCATTGGTCGGCTTCGCGTTCGCCGAGGCGGGTTGCGGCGTCCGCCCGGAGCTGGCGACGATGGTGAGGACATCGTCTTTGTCCGGTAAAAGTGCGCCGCGAAAATGTGCCCAATCGACGGCGGGTACATCTTCTTTCGTCGTACCGCCGAACGCGATGTCGAAAGAGAAGATGTACCAATCCACGTGCGCGAGGCCTGAAAACTCGGGCCCCCATACTTCGAGCTTGGCGCTGAGCTGCACCGAGAACGTATGAAACCAAGTCTCGTACGTCGCGCCGATCGAGAGCTCTGCTTTCGCTTCGTAGTGGTGCGGCAACCACGCGATGAGGCAGTCGACACCTGCATTGAACCACGCGTGCAGATCTCCGCTGAGATAGTTCACGCGAAGATGCCCGCCCGCCATGAACGCGGCGTGTGTCATCGCAAAATAAGCATCGGCTTTGATCGAGAGCTCCGGCGTGACCTGCCAGCTGAGCTCGAGACGCGGTGCTTTCGGATAATGCGCGGGCACAGCGAATTTCGGGTGATAGCCGCCTAAGGTGAGGACGAAATCGCCGGTTTTGAACCACGAGCTGAAGGCGAATCCGCCCGCGAGATGGCAGTTGCGCGAGAAGAGGAACGCGTCGGGCATCAAGCCGCCGCGCACCTCGAGCACCTGTTCTTCCGGACGGTAACGCGCGACGATTCCCAGCCGCGCTTTCATCAATTGTTCACCGTCTTTGGCGAGCGGCGGCGCGCTCAACGTCGCCAAGCCGATGACGTCGACCTCGAAACGTTCGCCGAAAGCGACAGACAACAAGACGAAACCTTCGATGTTCTTGAAGGTGGTAAACTTTATGCCGGCCGCGACGAAATATTCACCTTCCACCGGCTTGAGATGGGTACCGAGCCGGGCGGCGATGTCCGCGGGTGTGCCGGGTCGCCCTGTACCAACGGCCAGTTCGACCAAGGGAAAAGATTCGATGTCCTCGAGGACAGGTGGCTCGAAGGAGCGGTTGTAACCGAAACCGAGCGCCAAGCCTTCGACGAAGAAGAACGGGGGCCCGCCGAGAGGATAATCTGCTTGTGCATAAGCGATCAGCGAAGGATGGCCGTTGACGCGCGTGTACGAGCCGACACCGGAAATGCCGAGCTGTCCGTAGTGGACGACGATCGCGCCGTCGTACGCGTCTTCGCCGCCGGGCACCGGACGCCGCAACAAGGCGCCGCCTATCTCCAAGCCGCCGCGCTGCAGATCGATCCCCAAACCGTCGAGATGAAACTCGGCAGAAACGTTTCCGCGGCTCAGCTCTGTGAGCAACAGATCTGCGCCGAGTCCTTCGAGGGAAAGGGTCAGACCGGCGAGCTCGATCGAGGCGTCGATCAACAGCTCGAGCTTTTGATTGTCGCTCGAGAGGCCGATGCCGGCGCGTTCGAAGTGGATCGGCCCGAGCTCGCGCTGCACCGCAAACCATTTGATGTTCGCACCGGCCGGCGCTTTGAACGGCACCCCGGAGGTGACCGGCGCTGCGACATCGGGCTCCAGACCGAGCTCGATCGTATGTGTTTGATCGACGATCCGCAGTGCAGAGTGTGCTTGCAGGAGACGTTGCATTCCGTCGATCGCCTGCGCAGGAAAATCGGTCGCGCCGGGCGAAGAGAGCGCGTTGATCGACTGCATCTCTTCGACGCTGAAGCGGTCGCGCGTGAGCAACAGTTGGATCGCCACACTGATCGATCGGCCAGTCAGCGCCGACCCGACCAAGGGCAACTTTCCGAGATCGATCCCCGCGCCGAGCTCGACGCCGAAGAGGAAACGGTTGGTGTTTCCTTCCTTGAGGAACGCGAGCTGTAACCGTTGGAGATCGACGCTGAGCCCGCCCGGAACAACGTTGGCGAGCTGGGCGGAGATCGGTGCGATCAGTTTTTTGAGCTCGATCGGCTCGGCGTTTTGGCCCGCATAAGAAGCGACCAACAGCTCGCGTGTACCGCGCCGATCGAAGCTCATCGAGAGCTCGCGTTCGTGCAGGAGCAGCTTGCCGCCGATTTCGGTGTGTGTGCCGCCGCCGGCCGCGTGTTCGAGAGCCACGCGCAAGATGAGCTCCGCAACTTCGGTGGAGCTCGCTTGGCCGTCCGTAGGAAATGCGACGGCCCCGATGAACGCGAAGTCTTGAGTCGCAGTGTTGTATTCCGCACCGAGCGCGCGGAGCTCCAGGCCGCGGACCATCGACGGCAAGGCCGACACTTGTGGCACGAGCGAATCGAGCGTGGCCCCTTCCCCAACTGGCCTGTCGGCCACGGTGGCTCCCCGGAAAAGCCAGCCGCCGTGTTCGGTGTCGCGAATCGCGGTGAGGTAGACGTGTGTCTCGCCGAACCGCAAAATACCGGTGACGGTGGCTTCGATCGACGCTTCACCGATGTTTTGGAAGCTGACTTCGACAGCTTCGAGATCGACCGGTAGCGGCCCGCCAAAGCGCCAATTCCCGGCGAGCTCTAAGCTTCCTTGATAGCTCTGTGTCGCCGGCTCGGCCTCGAAATCGAGCTGGTCGATCTCCAGCTCCGGCAGATCGTGTTTCTCGAAGCCGGTGAAGTATACGAAGAGCTCTCGAAGATCGATCCGTGAGCTCTCCACCAGCGTGCCGAAAAACTTCGGCTTCCACGCGCCGTCTTCCCGCTCGACGGAGGACGACAACAGGACGACACCTCTTTTGCCGACCTGCACCAATCCGCGAATCGTGAGCCGAGTCTCGACATCGTCCGCGAACGGCCGCTCGACGACGACCTCGAGATCGATCGCGTCGAGCAAAAGTAACCCGGTGATGACGTCGAAGTGGAGCTCGTCGCTCGTTTGAAATGTGGCCGACACGCGCGCCAGGACGGGCGAACCGCTCGATGCATCGACATGCAGCTCGAGCTCGCTGACCTTGACCAAGTCGGTGACCGGAAGCTCGCGAGGGAGCGGCACTGTACTTCCGATCAGGTCCTTCAGCGCGCCCAACCCTGCGGTGAGCGCCTCCGAGAGATCTGCACGAAAGATGAAGTAGCTGGAGTTGTCACCGCGAAGCTCCGCCGAGAGGGGCACGCGAATTCGGTTCTCCCAAACAAGGTCGGCTCTGACGACGGTCGTGGATTCGAGCCCCCAAGTACGCCACTCCGTGCTGAAGCTCGGCGTGAGTCGCAGCTCCACGAGAAAACGGTCGAGCGCCAGTTGCAGCGGCTGCGGGAGCGCGACGGCGAGCCGCAGAGCAAAGCCCGGTAGCCGATCCTCGAGGCGCGCGACGCGAAACGGTCCTTCGATCTTCGCCTGCGCGGAGAGACCGGCGAGAAAGAGCGGAGGAAACAACGCCGAGCTCGCGTGACCGGCCAACCACAAACCTCTCGCGCGTTGAGGAGTATCCTCCGTGCGCAGAGTGAACGTTGCAGCGGGCTCGCCGCTGACGGGTACAAAGATCAGTGAGGCCCAGTCGGTGTCTTTGATCGCGGGGAAGTCGTCCGCGAGCGTCCAGGACTCTCGTCGCGTTGCCGTGAGCTCGAGCTGGAGCAGGTCACCCGGCGAATTGTAAAATGCGAGCTCGATCGCCATGCCCGTGAACGGGACGCTCGCACCGGTGGCGCGAATCTCCAGGCGTTCTCCGCTCGGCGTGAACGGTTGAACGTTCGAGAGCACCAGCGGACCATCGAGCAAATGAGCGAACAAGCCGCTGAGATGGGGAGCACCGAGATCTGCCGGGTCGATGGTCAAAAGACCGTTCTCGATGCGCAGAGCACCGCTGAGAGTATTGAGATTCATCCGCGACCTTTCACTTGGCGGGCTTGTAGCTCAGGGAGATCGTACCGCCCGACCCCGTCGTCCACAGCTCTTTCTTTTGATAGGACTCGCGTACCTTTTCTTTGTATCGCCCGACCGTGTCCTCAGCGAGGTTGTCGTGCTGATGCCCGAGATTGAACGGCGCCCAGTACCAAACGTTGTGTGCTGTCTTCTTGCTTTTGACTCGTTCCCAACAACGTTCGTACACTTCAATTGCGGGGAAGTGATGCATCGCCACTTTGTAGCCCGAGCTGAAGATCGCCATCGCCGGCTTGGTATGTTTGATAAAGGCCGGACCACTACAATCGAGATCGCTGCCATGATGTGAGACTCGAAGCACGTCGATATTCTCGAGTCGTTTGCTGTCCTTGTATTTCCTGAGCATGACTCCTTCGGTCACGACCTTCGCATCCCCGGTCACGAGGATCTTCTGTCCGCAGCTTTCAATGAGAGTCACGACGCTCGATTCGTTCCTCTTGGCTTCGACGATTCCAGGTCGCACCATCCGGTCCTCGAACGCCGGATCGAAGTCGACTTCGGAAGCCAGAATTCGCACGACACAGTGCGGTTCCTCGTGAATGATCAGAGACCCATCGCCATCATCGCGGAACTCGAGATCCAGGTCGCCCTTATTCTTCCTGCGCGGTGGAGTATAGGACTTCGCGGGATCTACCTTTTTGACCAAACATTCTTTGCGAGTGAGCACCACGCGCCGGATGCGTGAGCTCGTCGCGAGCGCGGCGACGGCTTTCGAAGCGAGCAGTCCTTGATCCTTCAGAGTCGTCGAGTGTTGATAGGAGGCGATATCGTCACTGTGATAGACCATCCCGATCTTGGTGAGCGCCAGCTTGCGCACCATAGCACCGAGCTTATTGTGATGATCTTTATCCGCATGGGTGAGGATCAAAATATCGAGCTCGGTCGACTTTCCAAACGCGCTCTTGAGAGTTTTAACCGCTTCGTCGAACGCTTTGATCGTCCCCTTGCGGGCGCCGATCTGGTCTGAATTACCGCCGGAACCGCAGTCGATGAGAATGAGTCGGCCGAGCGGAGTTTTGATGAGCGTGCAATCTCCCCATCCCATGTGAACCGAGATGAAGGAGAGTGTTCCTTTGGTGAGCGCACCTTTATCCGGAGGACGCCGGCTCGCGAGTGTGAGCGCGTCGAGCTTTTTCTCTTCTTCCGCAGCCTTTTTCGCGCGGGCGACATCGAGAGCTCTGACCGCTTCGTCCTCGGCCAGCTCGAGCGCCATATCGTCGATACGACGGCGGTTCAGCAGTTGTTTCGCGTACCGAATCTTCAAATCGTCGAACCGGTCGTGGAGCGCCAAGAGGAGCTCGGCTTCGAAGATCGCGAGCTCAGAGGCCGACACGTAGTCCACGTCCTCGGAGATTAGATAACACCTCAGCACGAACTGGTTCTCCGGTGTGCTCTTCACGGGCGGATCTGCGTATTCGATCTCGTCGTCGTCTTCATCGATCTCGTACTCGTTGCGTGACTTCTTCTTCGGCCGTTTGTCCTTGCCGCTCCCTGCTCGCTTCACCGTCACACCCCTCCGAAGAAAGAGATGCCATCGAGGTACACGCGCATGCTGAGCGAATACTTGATGATCTCGATACCCGCCAAAGGCTTGAGCTGCGGGGTGAGCTCCTTGCCTTCGATCCGCACCAATCGCTGCTCGCTCGTCTGATTTGTGAATTCGCAATGACCGTACTTCGTGAACGCGAGTGCCGGCGTGCATCCGTCAGGAAGTACAAACGGAACTTGGTGACTATAGAAGTAGCCCAGCCCCGTCTCGAGCTCTAAGATACACGAGCCGCGAAGGTGAACGATCCCATTCGGATCTCGATAACAAGCTGGGGCCACGTCGAGCGCGCGCCAATGCATCCTGAGCGGTAGCGGCGTCCACGCAGGCGGCGCAACTTTCTCGATCGGCAGCGTGAAACGATTGTCCCAATAGCCAGGTACGTTGATCAGCTCGACGTAGATGTTCGAGTGGCCCGCGCTTCCTTCAGCGCGCACGTTGTCGAGCAACACCTCGAGATCTTCGCCGGGTGCGAGAAACGTCTCTCCCGGCCGCAGCTCCCACACGGAGCTCTCGCTGTAATCCGAACGCTGAGCCTGCTGCGCGGGACGATTCCGATCGACGGCACCTTTGGCGTGACGAACCCCGATCTGTCGCACCGTCTGCGGGCGGGCCAGCGCCCACGCGGTACCCGCGCGTTCGTCGACGGTGATCTTCAAACGCGAGCTCTTGTCGAAGCTGATCCGATTGCCGAGATCTCCAGACGTCAGCTCGGGGAGTACGTTGGTGATGCGCAGGCGCAGCTCTTTGTTGTGTTCGATCGTCACGCGATTCGATTCGACGAACCCGACATGAACCGGAACGTCTCGCCGTCCCTGGTGGTTGATCAAATTGAGGTGTTGCCGGCGCGCCGGGAGCACCATCTCCACACCAGCTTCATTCAACAGATGCCGGCATTGAAGCTCGACTCGCGAGCTGCGCGTTCCCTGAAGCGGGTCGGCGACGAACCTCCGGAGCATCACTTCCAAAGGAAGCTGCGCGCGGTTCGGAGCCTGGAGGAACAGCGAATCCACCGGATCCTGCGGTGTCGCCGCTCGTTTCGCCAGCGACCACCCGTTCGTCGACACGGCGATATCGTCGAAGCTCTTCAGCGTACCTGGTCTAAAGGACAGGTGAAAATGATGACTCTCCGGAGACGCCATCCCTGGCAATGCGGCCGGCAAGAGCGGCGCGCGATGGAGGTTACCGATGAAGAGCCGCATCGTGTGCCCGCTCGGATGATTGTCGATGTACAGCGACGGTGAGCCATCTTCGTTGGTCAAGGAGAACGCCACCGGGAGCTGAGGGACGGCTGCGGTGCTCGAAACAGGCTCTTCTTCCGGCGCGATCGCATCGAGCGAGGTGAACACGCCGCGATGAATCTTGAGCTGCGAGATCACGCCGCTGAAGACGCCGCCGACGGTCAACGACAGAGCGCGCGTGCCATCGGCGTGCTCGTGCATGCCCACGACCCAATCGAAGTTGGACGCTCCGACCTGAGGTGGATTCCAGCCCGTGGGAGAGAGCGGAACGAGCTCCCCGTTCGGCGCGATGGAGATGACGACGTGAAAAGGCGGACTGCCGGCAAACATGAGCGGCGCAGAGACCACGTGGTTGAGCGCCAGGTGTCGGGGCGACGCAAACAGGACGAGCACATTGTCACCGAAACGAAGCGCCGGGCCCGCCTCCACCGGCTTGAGCCACATCTCGAACGTCAGACCGTCGACCAGCTCGGAGCTCGGGATCGGCGGTAAATTCAGCCGTGCGTTGTGTTCCAGCTTCAAGCTGTCGCCGAAGTCGGCATCGTCGACGATCTCCGCCGTACCTTCGATCGTCGCGTTACGACGATTCGAGGTCGCATCACGAACGACGTTACCAAACCGTTCGTCGAGCGGAAGATGAAGCAACAACTTTCCATCAGTCATCGAGGAGCTCTCCAACCTTGTTTTGATCGAGTGAAATTTGCGCGACTTTCAGCCAACCTTCACGGATCGACACCTTCTCTTCATGCTCCACCAACATCGGAGCGACCAAGAAACAGGTCTCGAGGCGCGGCAACACATCTTGATAGTATTGCGTCGGGATACTGATCTCTTTGACAGGTAAGACGCCGGTCGACGCGTGCACCGAGCCGCGTGGGTCGACCAACATCGTCACGTTGAGCGGCGCAGCATCCGGGCGCAGGTAGAGGAAATCGCACTTCCTGTCCTTTGGATCAGTGTTGGTGTCGACTTCGTAAAAGGGAATGACGTAGGTCGAAAGATCTTCATCCTCCCAATAGATCGCAACGCCGTCGCCGAGCTGATCCATGTCGCCGAGCCGCACCGGGAACCGCACGCGCTCCAGTCCGCTCGTCGCGCGTTTCTCGTGATGGATGTCGTTGATCAGCTCTTGCCAACCTTGATGGATGGCCGGGAGCCCCTGAAGCTGCAGCGCCATCGTCGCGCGCACCAAGGCCAACGGCCGGCCCATCAACACCGCATCCCCTGCGTCCTCGGGCTCGATCCGCGTTTGTGCCGCTTCGAGATCCAGGAGGAAGGTCTCGAAGAATTCAGGCTCGTTCGCCAGGAATGAGCGCACCAATTTGCGCAGCTCTTCGTCTTCGATACCTTCGTCGAGGATCAACACCGGGCTCGCGCTGTTCGGCATCGGCCGCCAGCGCACCGCCGAACCTTCGACCTCGAGATAACCGAGCGCGACGCCCTCGGCGTCGTAGCAGAAGAGGTTTTGATCGAGGTGATTGGCGATCACCCAACCGCAGATCGGCGAAGTGTGCGGATGCGAATTGGATTCGAGCGCTTCGAGTGATTCACCGGCTGCGCCCCAGCGAAGATACAAACGCGCAGGCTGCACGATACGCGGAGGCACCCGCACCGCGAGCGGATCGCGCTTGCTGAGCGGCAACGTTTCGGCGCTGTGATGAACCACGCGATCACAATCGATGTTGAGTGTTTGGCCGAAGGTGTCGATCAATCGCAAGCGCGAGATGCGGAGCTCACCCGTGCGCAACGGCGAAAAGCCGTGCATCGGTTGCGGCGAACGATAGACCGGTCCGCCGAGCGCGCGCGACACCTTGTCTGCGAAGTCACGCTCTTCGGGAAAGCCGAGCGGGTCCTCGATCGGCAACTGCAACACCTGTCGATTCATCAGCAGCGCGTTGTTGAAGCCGCTCAAGGTCTGCGCCAAAAACGAGCCTCCGCGCAGCATCTCCATCACTTCGTGAAGCCGCGTCCGCGTCTCTTCCGGTAACGGCGCGCGCGTACGCATCGACGGATCGAGCGCGCTCTGTTCACGTTCGCCGTCCAGATAGTGCTCGAGCTGCGCGAGGTAGGTGCGCACGCCATGCGGCGTCAGAAGGGAGGAGCCGCTGTACTTGTTCGGCTCGCGAACCAGCGCGGGCGCATCGGCGAGCGTGGAGAGATCGGCCTCGCCGCGCTTCAAGGTAAAATTCCGCGCGACGAAGTCAGGCTCGAAGACCCCGCGTGCGGTTTGATTGCCGAGGTGGAGGACCGGCCGCAGCTCGATCTCCCATTCGAGCAAGAAGGGATGCCACGGCGCGCCTTTCCACGTGTATTCGTTCCACGCCTGTTTTTCGGTCAGATGGCGAGCGATCGCTTCGAGGTTCGCTTCGATCGCGCTGGGCACACTCATCCAACTGCACGCGAGCTCGCCTTCGAAAGTACGATAACGATCCGCGCGGGCCGCCGGACCTGTCAACAAGATCACCGGCTCGGTCGGTTGGAAGTAGCGCGGAGCCACGACGCGTTGCAGGGCGAAGAGCGGCTGTAGCTCCGGCGGTGTTTTCGGAGCCGGATCGCTCGACTTTCGCAGAGGAATCCAGCGGACCGCGTGCTCGATCAACTTCGCGCGAATCTGTCGCGACTTGAGGATCAGCTCGAGCGCCAGCCCTTTCGCTTCGCCTTGCGCGGAGACGATGGCGTCCGGACCTTTCTCCGCGATGCGGAGCTCACCTGTACTTTCGATCAGGTCGGCTAACGGGGGGAGCGCCTCTTCGATGATCAGACGAACGACATCGGGCTCGTGACGTTCTTCCCCGGCCGCTTCCGGCGCGTACGTGCAGAGCATGTATTTGTGCCAATCGGAAGCGATCTGCCGGCGGCGCGAGCGGATCTCGTCCCACGCCGCGTCGTAGCGCCGTTGCAGCGCGTTCATCTGGCCCAAGAGCTCCGCGACGTCGGGCCATGCGTCGGCCTCTGCTTGATCTGCATCAGGCGTGGCCGGGCGGATCGCCCAAAGATAGGAAGGCGGCGCGCTCGAGAAACCGCTCGCGTGTCGCGCTTCCTCGAACTTTGCGCCGAGATCGACCTGGCGGTGATCCAGCGTCGAGGCCAACAACACCGCTTCGAGCTGATCTTCGACCTTCGCTTTCGTTGCAGGAGCACTCGTCGCCGCGAGATAGGCGGACAACGCTTCCGCGGTGGTGTTCCCGATGGTCACCGCGGGAGGAAGAGGCCGTGAGAGCGCGGCCATGGCCGGTCCGCCTGGCATCTTCAGCCGCGCGTGACAGAGCGTCACCGGCGACGTTCCGGGTTCGAGCGGACCCGCCTGCCAGCCGAATCGTTTCAGTGCGGCTCGGTAACCCTCTGGAGTGATCTTTGGGCCAGCTGTACTTAAGGACAGGGCGAGCGCACGAAACGCATCCTGGTCGGCCGAGCTGTACCAGCCGAGGAGCTCATAATAGAGTCCTTCGCGAAGCGGCGCGACGCTGTGCTCGTCGTGAAAGCCAAAAACGCTGTGACAATTCGGATAGAACGCGGCGAAGCTGGGTTGGCCGTAGCCGAGCGCGGTCAGCGGCTCGGACAAGTATTCCGCGCCTTTTCTCGCCTCTTCGAGCTCGGTCAAGGAAACGGCGCGCCCGAGATATCGGAACGGTTGGCGGCCCGGCGCCGACTTCAAATTCGTCGGATAGGGATACGTGATCGCCCGCGGAGGCGCCGCGGATTGTTCGAGATCTTCGGGATAAAGATAGTTGCTCTCGACGATCCACTGTTTGTCGATTTGCCGGCGGCCCGCAGTCTCCACCCCGCGCGTGATCAGCCAACGATCGGGTACCGCGGGCAGGACGCGCTCGCTGTTCGCGCGGCACAGCGCATCCGGCAGCGCCCAATGCAGATGGATGCCGGGTGCGAGATCGAGCATCGAGTCTTGGAAAGGGCTCGATGCGATCGCTTCGCCGAGCCAGGGGGTCGAAGGATTGATGTCGCGTTTGCCGTTGAAAAACGGGAGCTGCGAGAAATCCGCCATCGGCGGCACCACGTTGTGTTGGTGTTCGACACAGAGCGCGTCGAAATGGATGGGCACGAGGAGGACGAGATCAGGTGACGTCATTCGTGTGTTTCGAGCTCCCGTGTACGTGAATGCAAAATTGCGGACAAGCCGGCTCGGTTAACCGACCGGAGCGGAGATCACCCCCGTAGATCTTCGCCGCGTGCGCCGAATACGCGCGGGGAACGGCCTGCGTCCGCGCGCGTCGCATTTCAGAAGTGCAACGTGGTGGCCGTGTGCAAACATAAAAACATGCGGACGGCGCTGCTTCTCCTGGTTCTCGCGGGGTGCGCGCACTCTCAAAGTGCGGGCTTCGACGCTACTCTCAGCGAAGTTAAATATCCATATCCGGCTCAATATTATCAGTTGTCGATACAACAGCAGACTTTGCGAATTGCATATATGGACGTCGCGCCGACTACGCAGTCTTCAGGCACCACCGTTGTGCTTTTGCATGGGAAGAACTTCAGCGGTGCGTATTGGGCGCGGACGATCTCCGAGCTGACCACGCGCGGCCATCGGGTGGTGGTGCCGGATCAGTTGGGATTCGGCAAATCGGACAAGCCGGAGCGTTTTCAGTATTCCTTCGAAGCGCTCGCCGAGTCGACGCACCGCTTGCTCGAATCATTGGGCGTCGAACGGGCGGCGTTGGTCGGCCACTCCATGGGCGGGATGCTCGCGGCACGTTATGCACTGATGTATCCCGCGCAGGTCAGCGCGCTGATTTTGGTGAATCCGATCGGGCTCGAGGACTGGCAACAGAAGGGCGTGCCGTATCGCCCGATCGACGAGCTCTACGCGAACGAGCTGCAGAACACGCCGGAGAAGGTTCGCGCGTACATGAAGAAGTTCTATTTCGGCGGGAACGAATCACCAGAGCTCGATCCGCTCGTCGAGATCCAGGCCGGCTGGATGCGCGGGCCCGATCGTGCGCGCGTCGCGTGGAATGCGGCGCTCACCACGGAGATGGTGTTGACGCAGCCTGTGGTGCACGCGTTCGGGCGCATCGCGGTGCCGACGCTGCTGTTGATCGGACAAGCCGATCGAACGGCGATCGGCCAAGCCTGGGCACCGGAAGCGGTGAAGTCACAATTGGGCAATTATCCAGAGCTGGGCCGAGCTGCGGCAGCGGCCATTCCTGGAGCGAAGTTAGTCGAGCTTCCAGAAGTCGGCCATGTGCCCCAAGTGCAAGTGTTCGAAGAGTACATCAAACACGTGATGACCTACTTAGTTGAACACCCGTAACACATCAGTGTTTGGTCACTTCGTAAGATCGCAGCTCGCCGACGAGCTCCGCCGGATCGACCGGCTTGGCGACGAAGCCCGTCATGCCGACGGCCTCGGCTTCGGCCATGACGCTGGGCTGCGAGAGCCCGCTGACCGCCACGATACGTGCTTTCGGCGCCAATCTGAGGATCTCGCGCGCGGCTTCCGTGCCGCTCATCTCCGGCATCACCAGATCCATGATCACCACGTCCGGCTTGAGCTCGCGGTACCGTTTCACCGCTTCCACGCCGTTCGAGGCCTCTCCGACGACGCTCATCCCCGCCGACTCGAGGATCAAGCGAATCATCTCGCGCGCAGCGATCGCGTCATCGACGATCAACACTCTCAATGCTTGCCTCCGAAATGATCGAACCCTTCCGGCGGGGAGATCACTGTCCCATCGGACAGGAAGATCTCGATCTCCTGGCGCACGATCACCGTACCGATCCGCGTCACCGGCGTCGCCACGTTGGCCAGCGCCGCGATGATCTCTTTTTCATGATGGGGATCCGCGGTGAACAAGAGCTCGTAGTCTTCGCCGCCTTCCACCGCCAGCTCTTCCGCGGAAAGCCCGTTTTCCTCGGCAAAAGTGCGCATCGCCGAAGAGATGGGCAACAGCTGTCCCTCGATGCGCGCTCCGAGACCTTCCGGCTTCAACAAACGCTGGAGGTCGCGGCCGAGTCCGTCGGAGACGTCGCACATCGCGTGCACCACCTTGGACTTCGCCAAGGCCCGCCCCGCTTCGACCCGCGGCACCGGATCGACCAAGGCGGAGAACAATGGATAAAACGGCGCATCTCCCGAGCTCGCTGCTTTGCGCGACTGCACCATCCGCAAGCCCGCGTTCGCGTCACCGAGCCGGCCCGTTACATAGATGGCGTCTTCATTCTGCGTGCCGCGCCGGCGGATGATGTCGTCGGGCTCGACTCTCCCTAAGAGAGTGGCAGTCAACACGATCGGCCCGTCGATCCGGGTGGTGTTGCCGCCGATGATCGCTACGCCGTGCGTGCGACATTGTTCCCGGATCCCGAGCGCGATCCCGCGCGCAGTTTCGATCGGCGTCTTCCGGGGAAAACAGATCGACAACAACACATATCGCGCGCGTGCACCCATGGCGGCGACGTCGCTCAAATTCACCGCCATCAGCTTGCGGCCGACGCGCAACGGCGAACAGTACGAGAGATCGAAGTGCACACCTTCGACTAAGGTGTCGGTGGTGATCACCATGGCGAACTTCGGATCGACGACGAAGGCCGCCGCATCATCGCCATTCGGAACGATCACCCGCGAACCGAGCGACGCCGCATCCTCGGCGAAGATCTCGATCAGCTTGTCTTCGCCGAGATCCCCGATCGTTTTCGGCAGATCGGACATGCGGTCCGACCCTATCACATCAAGCCGCTGGCCGGCCGCTCCAGGGCCGAACGTTCTCCGGAGCGCGCGGTGGCGCTGTACTCATCGACGTCCGTGAGACGCACGGTATGCGCTGCCTTGCAGAAGACGCGTAACGCTGCCGAATCATCTTCCTCGATGACGATGTGCGAAAGTTTGCAAGTGCACGGCTGATGCGCGTCGACGTGGTCTTCGCCGGGGAACGGCGGCAGCCAACACCCCGTGTTGATGTAACGACGTCCTTTGCCGAGATCTTGAATACGGCGCACATGGCTGTGGCCCATGATCACCAGCGGAACATCGAGCGCGTCGCAGATCTTCTTTGCGGCATCGAGCTGCTTCGGGCCCGGTAACAAATAACGTCGCGGGACCATGTATCGATTCGCGCGATTCGCCGCGATCAACGACGCGACGATCAAGCCGAGCTCCACCCAAGAGCTCTCCACTACGAAGAGCACCATCAAAATGACCGCCATGGTGCCGAGCGCGAGCAAGATGCGGTCGAGAAACAACAAACGCATGAGCTCGGGGAGATTGCGATTCACCGGCGTGTGGCGGAGCGAGTCGATCCCTTCCAATTTTTCGGCGGAGACGCCGTATTTCTCGGCCTCTTCCGCGATACGTTTATTGTGCTCTTTGGTGTAGCGACGCACGCGCCCGAAGGCGAAACGCAGCGCATAGAGCATCAGCCGCACGACTGCGCCCAGGCCCATCTTGACGACCCAGAACGAGCCGCCCCAACCGCGGCGCTGGAGCCAACGTGCATAGTCTCGCCAAGTCCACATATCTGCATCATGTGCAGTGAAGTCGGTGAGCATATTGACGAAGTAACGCATGGCGAACGCGAACAACGGCGTGTCGATGCGGCGTGGATTGGTTGGGCTCACCGGATAAAGCTGGTGATCGAAAGAACAGTACGGATCGTATTGGTGCCCGTGCTCGACGTAGACCCGTCCAGGCTCGATGTAACACCACTGGGAGAACTTGATGCGCTCCTGGAACGCATTGCGGCGCTCGATCGCGTCGTCGACGTCGAGGTGCTCGCCGGCGAACGCTAGGTTCGACAACATGCGCCGAAAGACGCGCTGCACCTTTCCCCAATAGAGCTCGGCGTCATGATTGCCGCTGAGCATCACCAGCTCGCCGCCCTCTTTCACGTAGTGCGCGAGGCGCCGAAAGAACGCTTGGTGGTACTCGAAGGTCTTCTCGAGCTTGATGAGCCCGCGCTCCGCTTCGCTGCTCAATCCGAAGGCCCGTTCTTCGTCGGTGATCTCGAAAGAGATGTTGAGATGGTGTTTGTCTTCTTCGGGCACGACGACGACTTCGATGAAATCGATGAAATCGCCGGCGATGATGTAGCGCCACTCCTCTTCGCGGGCAGAGGTGTAGAAGTCGAGCATGTCGATCAGCGCGCGGTCGAACTCCGGATCAGGACGCGCGCGCTTGAAGCCGGTGATCTCTTTGCAGTCGCGTCCGAGGTGCATGTCGGACGTAACCAGCAATCGCCGCTTCTTCATGCGTAGTTACTCATCGACAACGACGAGATAAAACTTGTTGTTGGATCGATCCAAGATCCGCATTTTATCGCGTTTGTCGGGCGAAAGAACGCCCTGGAGCGTGTGATACCGCGACTGCTCGGTGATGATGAACTCGCGACCTGGCTTATCGACCAAGCTGCGCATCCGCTCGTTTGCACCACTCTCTTTTACTTGGAGGATGCGGTTCCTCGAGTAGAAGGTCTCGCCGCGCCAGTTCAATTGATACGCATAGATCGGCTCATTCGGCTGCCGCTCTTCGTGGAACGTCTTGAAGAGGTGCGCCTGGCCCCAGTGCGGAGACAACATGTTGAAGTGCTGGTGGGAGATCCACGTGCCGAACGCCGCACCCATGAGCATAAACGCCAGCAGCGCGTTCGCCACCGAACGCTGTTTGGTGATCGCGTCGAGCAGGAAAGAGAGCTTCAACCACGACAACGCTCGATGGATCGTGTCGCGACAGTAGTAGATGAACGCGAACCCCATCCCGACGGCGACCATGGTGATGATCCACGGACGCGGCTGCACGTCGCGCGGATAATCGCGGTCGTATTTGTAGGTGAAAAGGTTCACCAAATTCTGCGGATCGTTGATCAGGTCGCGCGCTGCCACCGCGAACACAGTGGCGATCAACAACGCCGTGAACGGTGAGATCCGTTTGTTCGGCGACTCTGCCAGATGCGAGATCCAGTAGCCGATCAACACTGCAAATGCCGGCACCGCCGGGAAGATGTAGTGATGGAACTTGGTGAGGCTCATCGAGAAGAACGCGTACGTTCCGATGCCCCACAACAAGATGAACAACAGCGCGCGGCGGCGGTTCAGATCTTCGTGACGACCGCTCTCTTTTGCCGCAAAACCCAGCGCCTGCGGCAACATCGCCACCCAAGGGAACATGCCGTAAGCGACCTGTTCGATGAAGTAGCCGAGCCCACCGCGATCGCCGTGCACGCCTTGGCCGACGCGCGCGAAGTTGTCGTGGATCCAAAACCGATCGACGAACGTTTTGCCTTCTTCATCGCGTCCGGTGAACAGCGACATGGTCACGTACCAAGGCGCACCCACGACCAAAAACAGCGGGATCATCCACAGGCGCGCGCGCACCAAGATGCGGAAGTCGAGCGTGAGCAACATGTACAACGCGCCGGGCACTGCCAAAATGGCGAACGGTCCGAGGCCCTTCGCCAAACACGACAAGGCGACGAAGACGTAGAAACCGGCCATCCAACATTGTTGGCGTGTGCCTTTGAACCCGAGCCACGCGATGTATCCGAGCCCGACGACACCCGCCGCCGCCAAACCTGCGTAGTCTGCACCGCCGCGCACTTCGCGGCCGATGAGAATGAGCTGCGGGAACAGAGAGACGGCGATGCCCAAAACCGTGATGATCTTTAGGCCAGGTTTCGCCGGTGCATCTTCTTCGCGGTCGAACACCGCGGCGACGAAGAGCGCGAGGCCCGCGGTCAAAAAGCCGACGAACGGCATATCGGCCATCGCTTGTTTGCCGATGAAGATGAACTGCGCGCTCGAGGCGAGCACCAACGCGCACAGCAGGCCGGTGACGCGATCTTTGAGCTGCGTGCCGATGCGGTAGACCGCCCACAAACACAGGATGGCGATCAGCGCGAACGGAACACGCATGCCCCACTCGGCACCTGCGCCGAGTGCCGCGTCCGGAAGATCAGGATTTTCGGAGCCGGTGATCCATAGACCAAACGCGATGAACCACAAAGGCAGCGCCGGTTTCGAGAAGAAGTACGCGCTCTCCCAATATGGATAGACGTAATCGTCGCGCACCAACATCGAACGCGCGACCTCGCCGTAATGCGTCTCCCAAGGATCCCAAACACCGAGTGTCCCCAAGAACGGGATGAACAAGAGGAGGCCGGCGATCAGCACCACCAAGACGGCCGTGCGCTCGTCTTTTATTTTTCGATTGAGCCACGTCAGCCACCAAGCGGGCTCAGAATCGGCGGAAGCGGTCGAATTCTCTGGAAGGCCCATCGAGGTCGGGCTGGACGCTAGGGACGTGCCCGAGCCGTGTCAACGGCAGTATCATGGTCGACCATGAGATCGATTGGGGCTCTCGCTCTCACACTTCTGCTCGCCGGCTGCGGCCGCGACGGTCCGTCGAACGGGACCGGGCAGCTCAAACAAGCGCTGCTCGTCACGCCGAACCCGGTCGATCTGTACCCGAGCCTCACCGTTCAGCTGAAAGTCGAGCTCGCGAAAGGTGGTTCCGTCGAGAGCGTGCTCGGAAAACCGGGCCTCGAGCTGCGCTCCGCGAACGCCCAGGTGGCGCGCGTCGGGAACGACGGAAAGATCACCGGGCTCGCCGCGGGCCAAACGACGCTGGAGATCGCATACCTCGACCTGCGCTCTTCGGTCGCAGTGCGCGTGCTCGCCGGGACACCCGATTCGCTGCGGCTCGATCCGAACGCCGGGACCATTCAGCCGAACGAGGAATTCAGCTTTCAAGCGATCCTCACGCTAAGCAGCGGCGCCGAGCTCGACGTCACCTCCGCAAATTTCGGAACGACTTGGGAGTCGCGCGATCCGTCGATCGCCACCATGGACGCCGCAGGCACAGCGCGCGGGCTCAAAGTCGGTACGGTCACGCTTCAAGCGCGTCATCAAGGTTTGGTGGGAAACGGCACTTTGGTCGTCACCGATCAAAAGCCGGGCGACTTCGTCGAATTGGTCATCGAGCCGGCCGCGCTCGCGATGACCCTCGCCGAACAAGCGCGCCCGGAGATCTTCGGGATCAACGCGGCCGGAGACCGCACTCTGCTCACTCTGCCCTTCGCCGGGCTGGCGTTGTCGATCGAGAGTCCCGCGATCGCCGCCGTCACCCCGAACGGCACGATCAACGCGAACGGTGTCGGCATCACGCGGTACCTCGCGCAGCTCGGCGAGCTGAGCGCCGCGATGCGCCTGGAAGTCCTCCCGAGCTCCGTCCTCGTCGGCATCAACGCCACCCCGAGCTTCCTCGAAGTGCCCGAAGGACAGACCGCGCCGCTGACGGTCACCGGTTTTTATAGCGACGGGTTCACCGCGGATCTGACCAGCGGCATCACCGGCACGACCTACGAGTGCGGGCCGACCAACGCGATCTCCTGTGACTCCGAAGGACAGGTCACCGGGCTGCGTGCGGCCGCGCGCGGCACAGTAGTGGTGAGCAATCGCGGGTTCACCTCGCAGGTCGAGGTCCTGGTCGGAAGGCCAGGCCAGCTGATCGCGCTGCAAGTCTTTCCCGACCCGGTGGAGCTCGAGGTCAACACAACGATCCAAATGGCGGTGTTCGGTGTCTTCGACAGCGGTCCGGTCATCGATCTTTCTCGCGCCGCCTCCGGCACCACCTATCGTGCCTCGCGCAACATCTTCACTGTCGGGCCGAACGGCCTGCTGACCGCCACCCGCGAGGGCGAAGCGACGCTCTTCGTCGAGAACGGCAATCTCACCGCGCGAGCGCAGGTGCGAATCTCCGTGCCCTCGGACATCATCAACCTCGAGTTTCGGCCCAATTTTTTCAGCGTCAGCCCGGGCAGCATCAACTTGTTCCGCGTGATCGCCACGCGCAGCGATTTCTCGGAGCTCGACGTCACCTTCGACCCGAATTTGGTGGTCAACTACTTCGACCCGGCGATCGCCTCTCCGATCACGCCCGACGCATTCATCGCCAACCGCGAAGGTTTCACGTTCGTCGAGGCGATCTATCAAACGTTTTTCACCACGGCTTCGATCGAGGTGAACGGTCCCTTCTTGGTGGAGCTCGCGCTGATCGCGCCTCCCACGATCCCGCGCGGATTCTTCGAACAACACGAGGTCGTGGGCATCTTCAGCGACGGCTCACAGGTCGGAATGACGCTGAGCCCGGACATCGTCATCATCTCGGACAATCCGAACATCGTCACTTTCAACGGCTTCGAGCTCTTCGGCGCCAATCTCGGCGTCACCACGGTGCGCGCGCGACACCTTCCCACGGGCATCGAAGATGCGGTGCAGATCGCGGTGATCGAACCGAATGAGGTGCCGATCGGGCTCATCTGGGATCCGCCGTTCATCGAGATGAGCATCAACGGCACGAGCTTCGCGCGCGTGCATCTCTTGACCAGCTTGGGGAACCTCATCGACGTCTCCGGCGATACGCTGACGACCATCAGCGCGATCGGGACGAGCGCCTTGGTCACGCAAGTCGGCAATCCGATCCGTTTTCAAGGCGTGGCCGACGGCCTGACCATCTTGCACGCGGAACATCAAGGCTTCGAAGCTGATCTTCCGATCAGTGTCGGCAATGCGCCGCGCGTCATCGGCATGCGTGTCGAACCCGACCCGATCCAGGTCGCGCTGAACGCTCCGCTGCAGCTCCAAACTTTCGCGCTCTTCGACGACGGCAGCGAACAAGCTGTCGCGGGCCTCTACTTCTCGCTCGATCCGATGATCGCTTCGGTGAGCCGGGGTGGGTTGGTCAGCGGGATCACCGTTGGAAATGGGACGATCTCCGTCTCCTTCGGCGTGTTCTCTTTGTTGGTGCCGGTCGAAGTGATCAACCAAACGCCCAGCGTACCGGTGATCGTTACGATCGATCCCCCAGCTGTCCTCGCGGACGGTTTGTCGAAAACCTTCACCATCACCGGACGAAACTTCGGTGCCATGCCCGTCGTCTTCATCGAGGGCGTGCCGCAGATGGTGACGTTCGCCAACAACACCACGATCATCGTCACCGTCCCGGGCAATTTTTTCGCGGCGGTGACCCAACGGAGTATCCACGTCGAAACACCGGGCGGCGCCTCCAACTCTCACTTCATCGAAGTGAGCGAACCGCCGGTGATCGACACCTTCACGCCGTCGACGATGCTCGCGGGAACGACCGTCGAGGTCACGCTGATCGGTATGGGCCTCGGAAATCTCGTCTTCACGTCGCCGGGGCTCAACATCAACGTCCTCTCGCGAAACAGCGACGGCACGCGGATGGAGATCAGCATCAGCGCGCCGCTCAACACGGTACCCGGCTCACATCTGATCACGGTGCAAAACGGCCTCGGGGTCGCGACCTTCGAGATGGTCGTGCTCGAGCCCGCAAACTTCCCGAGCATCACCGTGCTCGCCGGTCAGACCTTGATGCTCTCGGGGACGAACACCTTCGACAACCTCATCGTGCAAACCGGTGGACGGATCATCGGCACCGGCACTGAACCTTTGGTGTTGCTCGCCACCGGTGACATCACCATTCGCGGAACGATCATCCTCGAGGGTCTCGCGGGCAGCCTCGGCTTGGACGCGGCGGCCGCGGGCGGAGACGGCGGCGGCGGCGGCGGCGGCGGCGGCGGTGGCGGCGACGGGGATGCGATGAGCGGCGGTGCGGGCGGACAGGGCTCCCCGTCCGGCTTTTTCGGCGCCGGAGGAAACGGCGCGGGCACCGAGGGTGGTGAGGGCGGCGCGAGCGGGCTCAGCGGCGGACGAAGTGAAGTCGGCTGCGGTGCGGGCGGCGGTGGCGGTGCGTTCCGCGGAAACGGCGGCCACGGTGCGTTCGTCTCCGCGAATCTCGGCGGACAAGGCGGGATCGCGGGTGACGGCTCGACGTTCGGCGGTGGCGCGGGCGGAGGCGGCGGTTCTTCGTGCTCCGCGACAGGCTCGGGCGCGGGCGGAGGCGGAGGCGGAGGACGTTTGTTGCTTCAAGTCGCGGACGGCAATTCGATCATCATCGACGGAAGGATCGATGCCTCCGGAGGGTCGGGCGGCTCCGGGGTCAACGGAAACGGGGGCGGCGGGGGCGGTTCGGGTGGACGCGTCGATCTCGTCGCGCACGGCGGGACGATCTCGGTGAACGACACGATCTCGGTCGCCGGTGGTCGCGGCGGCTTCTCAGACTTGGGTTACGGCGGCGGAGGCGGTGGTGGCGGCTACATTCGGCTCGACGCTGGGCCCAATGGCACAGTGATCGCCGCGCTCGGTTTCCTCGACGTTCGCGGGAATAACGGCGGAACCAGCAGCCAAAGCGCACAGGGCAGCGCGGGCGCAGTCGGCGTCTTCGACATCCTGCCCTAAAGTACAGCTGTACGAAGGAACAGCTGGCCTAGAGGACAGATTTGAGATCTTCGCGCTGGAGCCGCAGCTCCTCGGGCATTTCTTTGAAGACGTCCTCGAACAAAGTCTCCACCGGCGGCATGGGCATTTTTTCGGCGCGATCGAGCGACGCTTTGATGTAGTCGTCGAGATCGACGCGAGCCTGCGCTTCTTCGGCGTCGGTCCACATCGACTGCGCCTTGAGGAACTTGCGGTACCGCTCCAGCGGATCGCGCAGCTTCCACTCGTCGACCTCGCGTTCGTCCCGGTACACGCGCGGATCGTCCGAGCTGGAGTGTGCACCGATGCGGTAGGTGAGCATTTCGAGGAAGGTCGCGCCGCCGCCGGACACCGCGAGCTCACGCGCTTCTTTCACCGCGCCGTAAACCGCGAGGATGTCGTTTCCGTCGACGCGCGCGTACGGCATCCCGTAGGCGTACGCTTTTTCGGCGATCGAACGCGACGCGGTCTGTTTCTCGGTGGGCACCGAGATCGACCAATGATTGTTTTGGCAGATCAAAATACACGGCGTTTTGTAGACGCCGGCGAAGTTCATCCCCACGTGGAAGTCGCTCGAAGAGGTCGCGCCGTCGCCCATGAAACCGACGGTCACCGCCGCTTCCTTGCGAAGCTTCACCGCCCACGCCGCACCGACCGCTTGCGAGATCTGCGTGCCGATACAGCTGCCCCACGAGACATAGGCGACCGACTTCGACGCATAGTGCGACGGCATCTGCCGCCCCTTCAGCTCGTCACCCGCATTGCCGAAGACCTGGCAAAGATAGGTGTCGAGCGGAAAGCCGCGATACAACATCGCGACGCCTTCGCGCAGGCCCGGGAAGATCCAGTCCGTCGCCGCGAGCGCTGCGGCCGTACCGACGGGCGGCGCCTCTTGACCGGTACACGCACCATAAAAACCGATGCGGCCCTGGCGCTGCATGATCATCATGCGATCGTCGAGCAAACGCACCAGCAACATCGCGCGATACATCTTGCGCATCGTCGCTTCATCGACGTCGGGCAGCTCGCCGACCTGCGTACCGTCGGGCGCGATCACCCGATGCAACCGCGGCTCGGGGATCAGCTCGTTCAGCGTGCGCGCGCGGAACCCTGCGGGCTCTGCCTTCTTCGTGCCTTTGTCGTGGTCGAAGATCGCAACCATGAGACTTAAGCCATCTCCATCATCAAGCGATCCGGGTGCTCGAGCAGCTTGATCACCGCGTAGGTGAACGCGGCGCCGACGTGTCCGTCGATCAAACGGTGATCGAAGCTCAGCGACAGATTCATCATGTCGCGAATGACGATCTGATCGTCCTTCACCACCGGCCGCTTACTGATCTTGTGGACACCCATGATCGCCACTTCGGGATAGTTGATGATCGGCGTCGCGAAGATGCCGCCTTCTTTCCCGAGGCTGGTGATGGTGAACGTCGATCCGCCGAGGTCTTGCGGCGAAAGTTTCGTCGCGCGCGCAGCCTCACCGAGGCGTTTGATCTCGCCGGCGAGGTTCAAGATCGAGCGGCGATCCGCGTGGCGCACCACCGGCACGATCAACCCGCGCTCCGAAGCGGCCGCGATACCGATGTGGAAATCGGCGCGGCGGATGTACTCCATCGCGTCGTCGTCGACGTGTGCGTTCAGATCCGGGAACTTCTTCAACGCCGCGATCACCGCTTTCACGATGAATGGCAAGAAGGACAGTTTGTCTTCGCCGTCCTGCAGCGTCTCGTTGAAACGTTCGCGCAGCTTCGACAGCTCCGTCGCATCGCACTCTTCCACGAAGGTGAAGTGCGCCGCGGTGAACGAGGAGATCGCCATGTTCTCCCAGATACGTTTGCGTAAACCGCGGACCGGAATACGTTCGTCGCCCTGACGTTCTTCGACCCGCCCGCGTGAAGGTGCTTCGCGGCGCGCCGGTGCAGCCTCTTCCTGCTCGCTCTGTTGTTCTTGTTCGGCGGGCGCGGATTGCGCGCGGCGCACGTCGTCGGAGGTCACGCGTCCCGCGGGCCCGCTGCCTGACAAAGACTGGAGATCGATACCGAGCTCGCGTGCGAGACGCCGGGTGGCCGGTGCCGCGAGAACTTTGCCGGCGTTTTCGCGCGGTGTCTCCAAGGTCGGCTCTGGATGTTTGCCGTTGCTCGCGGCTTGCGGGGCACTGGCCTTTTGGGCAGGTGCGGCCTTTTGGGCAGGTGCCGGCTTGGCCGAAGCGGCCTTCGGCTGCGACGATTTCTGCTTCGTGACCTCCGCTTGGTTTTCGTCGCCGTCGTCGACTTCACCACCGGGAGGCGCCTCTTCTGCGCCTTGTTTTTTCGCGGGCGCGACCTGCTTCGGCGCTTGTTTTTGTGCGGGCGCTTTCTGCGCGGGCGCTTCTTGTTTCGCCTCTTTCGCAGGTGCTTCTTGTTTCGCCTCTTTCGCGGGCGCTTTTTCGCCGCCGCCTTGTTCGTCGATCACCACGAGCACGCCGTGCACTTTGGCGATCTCGCCTTCTTTGCCGCGCGTCTCGACGACCACGCCCGCTCGCGGCGAGGGGATGACGACCGTCGCTTTGTCGGTCATGACCTCGACCATCGGCTGGTCCACCGCGATCGGATCGCCGGGCTTCACCAGCCACTTCACGATCTCGCCCTCAACGACGCCTTCACCGATGTCCGGCAGCTTGAACTCAAATGCCATTTCGGCGCGAACTTTAGTCGTCTAAGAGGGAGATTGTTAGCAAAAATCGCGAGCGCACTGCGTCGCTGACTCGCGGTTCACTTTCGTCGGGCCTTCGCGGGTCCTTCGGAGGGCGAGAATGATCTTCGCGCACCCACCCCCAAAGGGGTGGTGGTCCTTCGGATGGCGGATACGAATTTCATTTACAGAGCTGGGGCAGGCGATCGAGGTAGGAAAGCTCCTTAGGTCGAACACCATGCCGACGAATCCTTCGATCGCGCCGCTCGCTCCTCACGAGGCGACGCTCGACGAGAAGCCCGCGAAACCCGCGGACGACCCGCTCGATCCGATCGAAGGTGCAACGACACGCATGACGATGCCGCCCGAGCCGGCGCCCGCGTCGGCGATCTCGGCGGTGGAGACGCAGGCCCACGAGCCGGTGGAGACGGCCGACCTCCCCGATTCGCCGACCGAGACCCGACCGCAAGCGGAGGAACGCAGCCCCGAGCCCGAAGCCGACGAGTGGCGCGACGAAGCCGGCGCACGCACTTGGAAACCGCCGTCGGAGATGATGCCCGAAGAGCGCGGTGCAGAGACCGATCTCGATCTCTCGCAACGCGCGCTGATGTTGCGCGAGGCGAACGCGGAGACGAAGCCGTTCATCGAGAAACCCGTCGAAGAGATCTCGCTTGTTCCACCGGAGCGGGTGCTCGTCGAATCGTCGCCGGCGGCCGCGATCCCGCAGCCGGCGGAAGCCGAGATGATGCCCGAAGAAGCGACCGTCGCCGACGATCCCTCGCTGACGATGAAGGGCCCGCTGCTCGACGAATCGCCGACCTGGTCTCCTGGACAGGTCGCCAAACCATCGTTGCCGCCGCGGATGGTCATCCCCCGCTATTCGACCGCATCGCAGGAGATCTCGGTCCAACCGATCATTCCGAAGACGTTGACACCGGTGCCGTTCGTTGCGCCGAAGCCGATCGAGCCGGAACGAGCCGTCGCAGCGCGCCGCGCCAAAACCCAGATCGACGACGCCGCGTTGGTCGAAGCGGCGTTCGGCTCGAACCAGCGCTACGTCATCACCGCGTGTTTCGCGATCCTCGGCCTGCTCGCCGGGATCGCTGCTGCTTTGTTCAGCTAATCTTGGCCCGGTCCCTCCGGAGAAACGCGCGCCGTTCCCGACCGAGAAGCCAGGCTGAGGCACACGGGCCTCAGCTCAACCGAGGGATTTCACAGCCGATCTCTTGCGAGCAACAATCTGGTGGCGCCCGCGATAACGCACTTTGAGGTCACCCCACACATGCCTACAGAGAGGGTCGTAAAACCCGGCGACTTAGCGACGCCTTGGAACAGATTCGCAGCGATGGCCTGCGACACCGACCATGGACTTCATGGAGCCGGCGACGGCGTGCTCACGCGCGAAGAGTTGCGCGAGCACATCAGCAAGCTCGAAGCCGAAGCGAATGTCGCCGGTTACGACATGGCGGACATCCTCGACAGCGAGGTCCGCGATGCCCGCCGAGCGCTTCGCGACATGGATTTGGTCAGCGCGGATGCGGTCGAGTATCTGCCGGAGAATTGCCGTGACCTCCCCGTGCATCTCCGCCGGCGTGCGACCGAAATGTTGATGATCGACGATCGCGACGCGTACGGCGACGTCAGCCCCGAGCTGGTCGAAGCCGCGCGACGCCGTTACCGCCAAATGGGCTCCGTACCTTCACGCGCCGCGCAGAGCTCGAAAGAGCAGGCGCTGCGTGAGCTCGACGAAATCGAAGAACATCTATTTCCGTAGAATCCGCCGCGAAATTAGCTGCGGCGGACTCTTTAGCAACGTGTAGCGACTGAAGCCGATAAGGATGATGGGCGTGCGTCTCGAGAATTACCTTCTCTACGAGATCGAAGCTGGCCATGCGCGCAACATGGAAGCGCTCTTCCGTGGTTGGGACGAGGAGATCGCCGCAGCCGCCAAAGCGCTCGAAGACCAAAAGAAAAAACATCTCGCGCAAGACGTCGTCGGCGCCGCGCAAGCCGCGTGGATAGGCCAGCTCATTCAAGGGTTGGTCTCGCAGGCCGCATCCTCGGGACGCGACGACATCTCCGTCTCCATTCCTGGGAATCTCGGCGTCGAAGGGTTGATCGGCGGTACTTCCGTCTCCGAGCTCAACTCACTGATCGCGGAGATCGAGACGATCGACAACGCGCAGACCGGCGCGATCGATGCACTTCGCAACGGTACTGTCCCTAAGGACAGGGACGTCGCGGACCTTTTCGGCGCGTTGAAGGTCGAGCTGTCCAGTCGGACAGGAGACCACGGCGCCGCCATCGACAACCTCGGCGCTTGGGAACAAGTTTTCCGCGCGCACGACGCCCAGCTCGCGAACCTCGGCAGGCCGGCGGATCCGCAGATGCAGATCTACGTCGGTGCGCAGCGTTTGGAGATCGTCCACGCCAGCGTGAAATTGCTCGAAGCGCACCGACCGGATCGCACGCTGCGTTTGATCGGCAATCCGAAGAGCTTGCTGGAAGATCCGTCGAAGATCGGCGCTCCGCCGTCGATCGAACGCGGCATCGCCCCGAAGATGGGCCGCGAAGGTTTCAACCGCATGTTGAACAGCCTTCCGTGGGTCGCTTAGGTCTTCTTAGCTTTCGAAGACTTCGCGAAACGATCGTTCCACCACGTCGAGCGCAGGCTCAAAGCACACTTCACCTTCGGACTCGCGCGCGATCGAAGTGACACCTTTGTCGCGAATGCCGCAGGGGACGATCAGTTGAAAGCCATCCAGCGCAGTGGTCACGTTGAGCGCGAAACCGTGGCTCGTCACCCAGCGCGAGATCCGGACGCCGATCGCGCCGACCTTGCGTGAGCCGTCGACCCAGGCACCGATCAATCCGGGCATGCGGCCGGCGGTCACTCCGTAGGCGGCACACGCGCGGATCATGACCTCTTCGAGATCGGCGACGTAGCGGCGTACGTCCTTTCGATCAGGTGCCAGGTCGAGCACCGGATAACCGACGATCTGTCCTGGGCCGTGATAGGTGACGTCGCCGCCGCGACCGGTCTCGTGCACTTCGATGCCTTGCGCCGCGAGAAAGCTCGGATCGGCGACGATGTTCGCCGCTTTCGCGCCGCGCCCCAAAGTGAGCACCGGTTCGTGCTCGAGCAAGAAGAGGACGTCACCTGTCCTCTTGGCCAAGCGCTCCTCGACCTGTTTTTCCATGCGGGCGAGCGCCTCGGCGTAACGGATACGTCCGAGGCGAATGACTTCGATGGAACGGGTCACTTCGTCGGCTGAGCGGCCGGCTTCGCCTGTGCACCGCGACGCCGATTCATGATGTGCAGCGCTTCGCCGCGCGCAGCTTTCGCCGCTTCCATCACGGCTTCGGACAACGTCGGATGTACGTGGACCGTCAGGCCCAAGTCTTCCGCGAGCGCGCCCATCTCCAGCGCAACACACGCTTCGGCGATGATATCGTTCGCGTTCGGCGCGGTGATGCCGATGCCGAGCAACACGTCGGTCTTCGCGTCGAGCACGACCTTGACCACACCGTCCATGGCGTTCATCGCCGCCGCACGACCGAGCGCCGCGATCGGGAACAAACCGGTCTGCACTTCGTAGCCGCGTTCTTTTGCCTGCGCCTCGGTGAGGCCCGCCTGCGCGATCTCCGGATCGGTGAACACGCCGAGCGGCATCGCCACCACGTCGAAGGCCGCCGGTTTTCCAGCGATCACTTCCGCCGCGACCTCACCCATGTGTGAAGCGCGGTGCGCGAGCAACGGCGGTCCCGTGACATCGCCGATCGCGTACACACCTTTGACGTTCGTGGCGCAACGTTCGTCGACGGTGATCCAACCCTTCGCGTCGGTCTTCACGCCGATCGTTTCCAGGCCGAGGCCCGCGGTGTTCGGTTTGAATCCGACCGCGACCAAAATTTTATCCGCCGGCAGCTTCTTCGTTTCGCCGCCGACCTCGATCTCCACCTCGGCGGTTTCGCCTTTCTTCGCCCAACCTTTGGCTTTGGCGCCGGTGATGACCTCGATACCGATCTTCTTCATCTTCTTTTCGATCGGGCGCAGCAGATCGGGATCATTGCCGGGCAGGATCTGCGGCAGCATCTCGACGATCGTCACCTTCGCGCCCAGCTTGGCGTAGGCCATCCCGAGCTCGCAGCCGATGACGCCGCCGCCGATGATCACCAAATTTTTCGGCACTGCATCGTAGTCCACGCCGTGTTTCGCGAAGCCCACGACTTGTCCGTCGTACTTGAACGTCGGGATCTCGATGACCCCCGCGCCGGTCGCGATGATCAGATTCTCGAAGTTGATCGTCTCTTCGCCGTTCCCACCCGTGAGCTTCAAGGTGTTCGGCCCGCTGATCTTGGCGTCACCTTTTTTGTGCTCGCAGTTGTTCGACTTCAACAGGTTCGCGATACCGCCGCGCTGCTTCTTGATGATGTCGTTTTTCCACGACTGCACCTTCGCGGCGTCGACCGGAGCAGCTGTCTCCGGGAACAGTCCCAACGTTTGCAGCTCGTGCATTTCGTGGCGCACGTTCGCCACGTGGATGATCGCCTTCGAAGGGATGCAACCCCAGTTGAGACACACGCCACCGAGATTTTCCCGCTCGATGACCAGAGTTTTTTTACCGTGTTGTCCGGCCCGGATACCCGCGACATATCCGCCCGGTCCGCCGCCGATGATCACCACGTCGTAGCGCTCGCCTGCCATGAGCGCGGTCTAGCACTAGTTGCGCGGTTCAACCACCGCAGAGAGCGCCGCCGACATTCACGTCGACATCCAATGAGATCGCCGCATCGACCGTCGTGTCCTGCCGTGGCCTTCTGCCGTTCGACTCCGTCGTAATGCTCATCGATTCCGCAGTCGCATATGGTTTGAGCTCCACGTCTTCCAAGGTGAGCTCCACTTTCGACGCGCCCTCCGGAAACGGACCGCCACTGGCGATCAATGCGCGCGGGAGCCCGGGTGCTTCGACGAAGAACTTCAGCGAGGTGAGGAAGGTGAAATCCTGACCGCTCGCGGGATCGATCACCGTCAGCTCCAACACGGAGATCTTCACCGAGTCGATGTTGTCTTTGGTCGCGCCCTGATTTTTCAGCTCCGTATTTTGCGACAGATCGATGTCGCCGAACGAGCCGAACGGAAGCTCGGTGAGCTCGTCGACGATCGTCGCGCCGGGAATCAACGCGCGCGAAGTTTCATCGACTTGAAAGTTATCGATGCCGTCACAGGTGGTACACGCAAACAACAACGCGAAGGCGACGGCGCGTTTCATCGCTTCGTTTCTATCACTTTCGCAAAGAGAGCAGCAGCTCCGCGTTCCGCAGCGATGCGCCCCGCACCTTGTTCACCGCCGCGCGCGCCATCTCGCCGAGCTGCGCGATCTCGTCCGGTCGCCCGAGCAGCTCTTTCGCCACTTTCTCGAGCTGCGCCGGCGTCGACACTTGAATGCCGCCGCGACCGAGCAACACTTCGACGGAATCGCGGAAGTTCATCATATGCGGGCCAAATAAGACCGGACGCCCCTGCCCGGCCGGCTCGAGAATGTTCTGTCCGCCGCGCGAAACGAAGCTGCCGCCGACGAACACCAAGGTCGCGAGCGCATACGCTGCGGTCAGCTCGCCCATGGTATCGAGCACCAGTACCTGCGTGCGTTCGTTGCCTTTTGCCCCGGAGCGCAAGGTCGCGCTGAGCCCTTCCGCTTTGGCCAGCGCCAACAATTTTTGCGCGCGATCGACGTAACGAGGCGCGATGATCATGCGCAGCTCGGGATCGACCTCGCGCATCGCCGCGAAACAACGAAACAGATCTTTCTCTTCGCCTTCGTGCGTGGAGCCGGCGACGAAGATGCGCTCGCCGTGCGAGCCGAGCGCAGCCGCAAGATTTTTGATCGCTTCATCCGACGGCGGCTTCGACACGTTGTCGAACTTCGTGTTGCCGGTGACGCGCACTCGTTCTTTGGGTGCACCGAGCAACAGCGCGCGTTCCGCTTCGACCTCTTCGCGCATCAACAACAGATCGAGCTTTTCGAGCTGATTGCCGATCAAGGTGTAGAGCAGCCGGTAACGTTTCATCAACGATTCGCTGATGCGTCCGTTGGTCATGGCGACAGCTGCGCCCGACGTCTTTACCGCGTGGATCAGGTTCGGCCAGATCTCGCTGTATTCGAGCACCAAAAGATCGGGCCTGATCGCTTGGACAGCACGCCGGGTGGCGCCCGGGAGATCATAAGGGACGTAGGTGATGCCGTCGACGTGCGGGCGAATCTTCGTCTCGGCGATCGCGAAACCGGAGTTGGTCATCGTGGAGACGATCAACGTCGCCTGCGGATCGAGCCTTCGCAGCTCGAGGATGATCGGATGGAGCGCGAGCAGATCACCGGCGGAAGCTCCGTGCAGCCAAATGCGTGGACCGGCTCCGCGGCTGGGAGTCCACACCTCGACACCTGTCCTTTCGTACAGGCCGAGCCGGCGCTTGATCCCGGCGCGCAACTTCGGATGCAACACCCACAGAGGAAACAGACCACCGATGACCAGATAGGAGAGCAAACAATAGATCAGGTGCACGGGGCACCTTCGCTGATGTTCACCAAACGCGCGTAGACCGCGTTCTTCGAGAGCAGCTCGAGGTGCGAGCCGCGTTCGACGACTTTCCCGCGCTCGAGCACCAAGATCTGATCGGCGCGGCGTACGGTGGAGAGGCGGTGCGCGATCACCAAAGCGGCGCGGTCGACGAGCAACGCGTCCAATGCGGCTTGGACTTCGCGTTCGCTTTCTGCGTCGAGCGCGGAGGTGGCTTCGTCGAGGATGAGGATGGGCGCGTCCCGCAAAAATGCGCGGGCGATCGCGATCCGCTGGCGTTGTCCGCCGGAGAGCTGCACGCCGCGTTCGCCGGTGCGTGAGTAGTAACCGTTCGGCAAAGCGCGGATGAACTCGTCGGCGTACGCCCGTTTCGCGGCGGCTTCGACCTCGGCGTCGGTGGCACCTGGCCTTCCGTACAGGATGTTGGCGCGGATGGTGTCGTCGAAGAGGAAGTTGTCTTGGGCGACGAGCGCGATGTTTCCGCGCAATGAGCTCAAGGAGAAATCGCGGAGATCGACACCGTCGGCGGTGATCTTTCCGGAGGTGACGTCGAAGAAACGGGGAAGGAGCGCGGCCACCGTCGACTTGCCGCTGCCCGAGGAGCCGACCAGCGCGACGATCTTTCCGCGTTCCAACTGCAGGTCGACATCGTCGAGCACCAACGGACCGCTCTCGCGATAACGAAAACAGACGTGTTCAAAGTGGATCGAGCGGGGCGAGACCAACGTTTGTGCGTTCTCTTTTTCGCGCACTTCGCTCTGCCGATCGACCAGCTCGAAGACACGTTCGGCGGAGGCCACGCCCGGCACGACAAAAGCGTTGAGGCGGCCGATCGCTTTCAGCGGTTCGTACAACAGAACCAACGCCAACAAGAAGCCGACGACTTCTCCCGGCCGGATCGCCCCGCTCTCGAGCTTGCTGACGGCGTAGAAGATGGTCAGCAACAACGCCAGCACACCGATCAGCTCCATCGCCGGCGTTTGTACCGCGCGGACGAGGACCGACTTTTTCATCGTCTTTAGATATTGCTCGGTGGTTTGATCGAACTTCTCGAGCTCGCGCTCTTCGCCGCCGTAGGCGTGCACCACGCGAATTCCGCCGACCGTTTCGGTCACGCGATGCGCGATGCCGCCGAGCTCTTCTTGGTTCGCCTTCGAATAACGTTTGAGCAGCTTGCCGAAACGAACGATCGGCACCACCGCGAGCGGCGTGACCAAAGCGGCGACCAAGGAGAGCTCCGGATACGTCGAGAGCGAGACCGCGCCGAGCACGAGGACTTTGAGCACGTCGCCGACCAGCACCGGGATCGCATAGGTCGCGGCGCGTTCCACTTGAGCGACGTCGTTCACCACGCGCGAGACGAGAAAACCGGTCGCTTGATCCCCGAAAAATGCGGTGTTTTGGCGGGCGATGGCGGCGAAAAGATCACGACGCAGATCGCGGACCACCCACTGCGCGATCATCCCCATCTGGTAGAAACGGACGGCTTGGCTGATCGCTTTGATCGCCACCACTGATCCAAAGATCAGGATGAGATTTTTCTGCAAGAAAACCGCGGCGGAGCTGGGATCGAAGTTGATTCCCAGCTTGGTCGCGAAAGTCGCCAACTTTGTGACCGGGCCTTCGAGCACGCGACCCGGCCCACCTGTCCCTTCGATCAGGTAGGTGGTCAACATGTCGAGCAACACCGGATATAGTCCGGTGGTCGCCGCAAGCAGTGCCATGGCGGCGATCGCCACGAACAAGCGGCCGCGATAAGGCCGCACGTAACCCAGAAGCCGCAGCCAAGTCCTCAAGGTGTGCTCCGAGCGACGGCACCGCCGCTGACTTTGGCGACGGTCAATGTGAAGCGATCGACGGTCTCACTTTCGAGCGCGAGATAGTCCGCGGGGAGCTCTTCGTTGAGCACGATAATCACCGTGTCGCCCGGTTGTGGGCGCGGGCGCGGCCAGACGTCGTACTGGCTGCGGCGCGTGGTGCCGAGCTCGAGCACGGGGATCACATCGTTGAGGTGATAACGGATGGTGCTCGCAGTTTGATAGCGGCGGGTGACGATCATCTTCGCGTGATGTCGTTCGGCGAGCGCTCCCGCACGTGCAGCGACGGAGACAAAAACTTCACCGCGGCGCGTGGTGTCTTTGTTCGCGGGCAGCGGAAAAAAAGGGTGAACGACGTGCACCAAACAGAGCGCGACGATCGCCGCACAGACGTAGGCTGCGGCGCGCGCGACCTGTTTCGCGCGTCCTTCGAGCGAGGCCGCGAGCGCCGGAGCGGCAAAAACCAAGGCGGGCATCGTCCAATTGAGCTCACCGCCCCCGAGCCACACCGGCAACACACAGGCGGCGATCAACACCAAGGCGCCGCCATACAACACACGTTCGATCGGTGAAACGGCGCGCGAGCCTCGCCACAACAACAACGCAGCGGTGACCGGGCCGAGCGCGATCATCAACCCGCCGAGCAGCACCGGAATGGCTACGAGCCCACGCGTGTTCCCGCGCTGAAAGGTGCGCGCGGATTGAAACGCGAGCGAGCCTTGGGAGCTGAGCTCGGTGTAGAGCCAGGGCGCGAGCACCAGGAAGCCGGCGAAAATTCCGAGCCAGGTTTCTTTGCGTTTTAGCAACGCTCGGCCTTCGCGCGTGCTGCACGCACCGAGAAACGCACCTGCCAGCAAGAGCGCGCTCGTGTGTTTGATGAGGATCGACGCCACCAGCAAAAAAGCCGCGAAGAAGGCGAAGCGTCGCTCACCTTGATAGGCGCGCACCAGCGCATAGGCAGCGAGCGCGGCTGCTGCACCTTGAAAGGGATCGGGAGTCGCCGGGAGATATCCGACGGCGAACATCGGCGCGCCGCACAACAACAGGAGCGCGAGCGAGCCCGACGCGTTCAAACGTTCGGCGGCGCCGTAAGAAGCAAAAGCGGTGATCGAGATTGCCAGCAGCGTTGGAATACGCAGCGCCGCGAGACCTGATCCGAAGACCAGGTCGCTTGCAGCGAGGATCCACGCCGTCGCGGGCGGATGATCGACGTAGCTCCACGCCGGGATGCGCGACCAGGTCCAGTAGTACGTTTCGTCCTGAATCGGCGCGAGCGAAAACGCCGCAGCGATCATCAGGAGCACGAACACGACTGAAACAATCGTGCGCACCGGCCCATTCATCATCGACGTTTCTCGTCCCGCAAGCGGGCGAGCGCGGACACGTGTTCCGGACCCGTGCCGCAGCAGCCACCGATCACCGTAGCGCCGAGCTCGACCCAACGTGCGGCAGAATCGGCATACTTTTGGGGCGAAACACGTTCGCCGTGCCACGCGCGATCTTTCCAGGTGCGGCCGTCGTTCGCGTACACGCCGGTGTTGTGGGCATGGCCGAGCGCGTCCAACATTTCGGCATATGGCCTTTCGACCAGGTCGTATCGTGTGCACTGCACGAAGTAGAGGTCCGGCTTCACAGCTTTGAAGGCCCGGACCGCGTCGCGCATGGAAACGCCGCCGTGCGTTTTGCCGGTGGCGTCGCAGGTGAAACCGACGCCGAGCGGAAGATCAGGATAGGTCTCGCGCACCTTGGCCATGGCCAAAGGGACACCTTCGACTTCGCTCTTGGTGGAGAGCGCCTCGAACAACAACAGATCGATCGGACAGGCGGCGAGGATCGCGGCGTGTGTGGCGTGTCGCTCGGCGATCTCTTCTTTGGTGTATTTTCCGGTCTTCGCGTAAGCGAGCTCCGCGCTGCCGAGGCAACCGGCGATCACTTGGGCGGGCGCTTCACCCAGCGAGCGGCGCAGACTCTGCATCGCTTCCCAACAGACGAGCGCTTGAAGCTTTCGGGGTGTGTCGAAGCCGGGCGGCGCCGCGTGGCCTTCTTTGAAGTAGAGCGCGGACGCGGCCAATGACGCGTTGTGCGTGTTGGCGATGATGATCTCCGCGCCGGCTTTCGCGAAGTCCGCGTGGACAGCGTCGTTGAGCGCGCGGCCTCCGTCATCGAGCAAACCGGCCGAGCTCCACAGCGGAGTTTTCACGTCGAGACCGCGATCTTCCAGCGTGGTGCCCATGCCACCATCCATGATCGCGAAACCAGGCCGCGAAAGCAGGCGCGAAAGTTTTTTCGGATCGCCGGTCACGCGGGCCCCATCATCCGCCTATATAACCGAAAGGAGTCAAAACGATGAAACGATCGCTACGTTACGTGATCCTCTCTGGAATCCTCGCGGTTCCGGCGCTGGCGTTCGCTGCGGATCAGCTGGGATTCAGCTGTTGTTCGTGGTGTCCGTTCCAATAGCGCGAAATGGACCGAGCCGCGCGCGAAGACCTCGATCGCTGTCTGGCCCGTCTTCAAGACGGGGACCGCGATGCGTTCGAACCGGTCTTCGCGCGCGTTTTTCCGCTGCTTCGTCGCTTCGCGGCGGCCGCTTGTAAAAATGGTGCGGACGCGGAAGATGTCGCTCAAGCGGCGCTGCTTCGCGTCTATTCCCAAGCGCATCGCTACGATCGAAAGCGCGACGGGCTCGCGTGGATCGCGGGAATTGCGGCGTACGAGATCAAGTCTCACCGAAAACGCGTCGAGCGGCGGCGCGAATCCGAGGTGGTGCTCGAGAATGTTCCGGCGCCGGGCGCGATGGAAGAAGACATGATCGCGCAACAGCTGATCGCGTCGGTACGCGAGGTGCTCGGCACGCTGTCAGCGCAGGATGAGGAGGCTATTTTGGCGGCGGCGGAGCTGTGTCCGCGGCCGGCGATCGCGGCGGCAACTTTTCGGAAGCGACTCGAGCGCGCGTTGATGCGGCTCCGACACGCATGGAGAGAAAAACATGGCGTTGAGTGAGTCCCGGCTGAGAGCGGCCGCTTCGAAGGCGTACGAACGTGCGCGCTGGATCGATGCGTGTTGCGTGTTGATCTTCATCCTCCCCGCGACCTTCATTTTCGCGCACCTGTCCTTTAGGCCAGTATTCACCACGAGCATCGGGGTGATGCTGGCGATCCTCTGTCCATACCTGCGCCAACGTGGAGGTGATGCGGGCCGATCGGTCGTGCCCGGCTTGGCCGTGGGCTTCGGCATCGCGGGAAGCGCGATCGCCATGTGTCACCTCGGTTTCTGTGGTCCGGCCGACAAAGAGTTGTTCTGCGGAATGATGTGTTTGTTCGGTATCGGAGGCTCCGGCCTGTTGGTCGCGCTGCGCCGTTCACACGTCGCGGCGGCGCTGGTCACCTTCATGGCGGGAGCGCTCGGCTGCGCGATGTTCGGGCTCTTCGGCGTCGCAGGTTTAGCGCTGGGCTGCGCCCTCGCCGCGGCCCCGGCAGCTTTCCGCTACGCACGTTGAGAGTTATCCTGCGCGCGTGTTGCGCGTTCGAATCCTGTTGTTCGCGCCGATCATGCTCGGGACGTGTATCGAAGAGCCCGAGACGCCTCCGCCTCCAGCCGAAAAGCGTGAGCTCGCGATCCTGGTCAGCGGTTGCGACGATTGGGTGAACGACGTCTGCGAGTGGACAGCGAAGAGGAAGCTGCGCCTGATCGTGAATGCTTCCGCCGAGCCGGCGATCCGCGCGGGTACGTCGACGAGCTCTGTTCGGCGGTTGAGCACGGAGCGCTGGCGGGCCGACGTGCAGCTCGCGCCGGACACGAGAATCGTCGAGATCGAAAGTGGTGGAGCGGTGGCAACAGTGAACGTCGCGCCACCGCCGCGAATGGATCAGCTCGCAGCCGCGAGCTCGACAACGGCGCAATGGCTCGAGGCCCACGCGAGAGCAGAACTAGGAGTCGAAGCCCGAGCGCGAGGAGAAAACGATCTGGCTGCGCGCGAGCTCACTGCGGCCATTGTAGGCTTTCAGGGCCTCGGTCGTGAGCTTCAAGAAGCGCGAAGACGCGGCGTTTTGGTCAACACGCTGCTGATGCAGGCACGCGACTTAGTGACGGCCGCGGACGTCGTGGCGCAATTCGACGTGCCGGCGCGATGCGTGCGTTGCTGGTTGTTCGCGGAACAGGCGCAAGCCGTGCTGGCCTTAGAGTCGGGTGACCTTCGCAAAGCGCTCAGCATCGCCCGGCCCGCCTCGCAGCTCGCGATCGAGATCGGAGAGCCCGGCTTCGAAACTGACCTTTCAATCACGATCGCAGAGACGTTGTCGCGCATGGGCCGCTCTGAAGAAGCGCGCGAAATCCTCGAAGGTGTAATCACGTACAAAGATACATATATTTGCTCGCGGGGGAGCGCACTCAACAATCTCGGCTGGCTATCGCTCCTCGACACGATGGAGGGTACGGCGCCGGCCACGCTGGCTGAACCAGCCTTGATCGAGTCAGGCAAAATTTTCTCCGCCGAACCATGTTCGAATCAAAACGAGCAGGCAAATGTCGCGACCAACCTTGCGCGCGCGGCAATCCTCCGCCACGACGCGCACGCAGCGTCACAAGAGCTCGCTCAGGCAAAAAAACACATGCCGAACGGCAGCGCGAGATTGCAGGTGTGGTGGCTCGAGGTCGAAGCGCAGATCGCGCTCGAGGAAAAAACACATCAGAGAGCGAACAAGATATATGAACGATTGATCGCGCTCGCGAAGGCAACGGACCAAACTCAGCCTTGGGCGCTCGGAGAGCTCGGACTCGCACGAAGTCTCCAACGTGAAGGTCGCTTAAAAGAAGCGCTCGAGGCTTTTCGGCGCGGGTCGAGCGTTTTGGATCGCGCGAGTCTCGCTGTCCCTCTTGGAGAAGGGCGAACCCATTATTTGGCTTACGCGGATCAGTTGAGTGCCGAATATCTCGCGCTGTTGATTCAACTGAAGCGCGGCGAAGAAGCATTCGACGTTGCGCGCGCGATGCGACGGCGGGTCTTGGCGTCGGTCGATTGGTGGCAACGCGTCGAAGCGCTCGATCCTGCACGGCTCAGCGCATGGCAAGCGGCGCTTTCGGAGTATCGTATACAGCGAGCGGAGCTCGACGCCGAAGCCGAAGAGGACTGGACACTCTCTCGCGAGATGTTGACCCGACGCATCGAACAGCGCGGGTCCAAGCTCGCGAAGCTGCGCGAGCAGCTCGAATCCGCACTTGCTGTTCTCGCGATCCAAAGTCCCGAGACTGCACTCCCTGAACTCGCGCGAGCGGATGATGAAGCCGTGATCTTGGTGACGGGCACCCCACATGTTTGGTGGGCCTTCGTCGCCGAATCCGGCGTTCATGTCTATTCTGCTGGATCAGGTCCGCCGACTCGAGAGCTCGCGGCCAAGCTCATCGAAAAAGCGCGCCCGCATCTTCAAAACAAGAAGCGAATTCGTTTGATGTTGTCTGGAGAGTGGGAATCGATCGATTGGCAATCACTTCAGATCGACAGCACGATGCTGATCGAACGCTTCGCAATAGAGTACAGCCTGGATCTTCAAGCATCGCCTCGATGCGCGACGTCGAGCACGGCGACCGCGTTGGTCATCGGGAATCCGACGAGCGACCTCCCGCGCGCAGGTCCGGAAGCCGAGCTCGCCGCGAGCACACTCGCAAATCGTGGCTGGCGCGTGATTAAACAAATCGGCACAGACGTTCACATCGAGGAGGTTCGCCGGTACATCGAGGATCCTTCCGTCGAGTGGTTTCACTTCGCGGGTCATGCGGCCCAAGAGGATAGTGATGGGTGGCGATCATCAATGCTCTTTGCCGATCGCAGGAGCATCGAAGTCGGCGATGTGCTTTCGATGGCGCGAGTTCCGCGGACTATTGTTCTTGCGGGCTGCGAGACCGGCAACCGCGAGTCGGTGGGGCTCGGGTTGGCGCATGCGTTCTTGGTCGCCGGTGCTTGCGAGGTGATCGCGTCGACACACTCGTTGCCGGATGTCACTGCGCAACGGACTATGCTTATGCTCTACGCCGGGCCGGATGATGACGTGACAGGCTCCTTACGACGGGCTCAAACCTCCCTCGCTGCTGAGCGCGTCGAAGGATGGGAGATGATGCAATTGATCCGGCGGTGATCAACAGCCTGAAACCGGAGCTCCTGTATCGTTGATCTCTTTTCGATCGGACATCATTCGAAGTTGTCCGTGCGCGTTGATCCACTCCAGACGAAATGATGTGGGCGCAAGGTCGGTAGTTCCTTTGACGCATTGAAGCTCTTTGCCTGCGTCTGCACCAACACCGATGTTTAGCATCTGGTAGCCGATGATTATGTCGCCATTGTAGTAGATGGCCGTCATAGATTTGATAGGGAAATGGTCGGCGGGAATTTCGTCGGCTAATTTTTCGAGCTTGCCATTCCAGGAACGTTTACCAGGCGCACTTATTCTTGGCATACATCCAGTGCATGGAGAGCTTGTTGGCGTGCCTTCGCCTACTCGCCCTGGCCTAGGTTCCTCAATCGGAATGTCGCCACTGTCATTGGTTTCTTGCATATGAATCCTCGAGTTCACCCTTCTACACTCTTCCAGTTTCGATGCCGTCCCTTTCCGCAGTCCACCACGATTGGAAGTCCGCTAGCGGGATCGACGTTAGATACGGACCACCCCATCGAGCAGATGGGATTTGCGATACTCACATTGCTCACCGGATCTTCGCCCATGGCTAAACCGATGATCGCTGCATCTTTGCAGCGAACGATAACGGAGCCCGAATCCCCCTTGTCTGTAAAGTTCTCGAAATACAGTTGATCAACGACTAGATAACTTGAGCCCTTTTCAAGGGGATAGTCGAACTCATAGCCTACTCCAAGGAAGACGCTGGTGGTCTTTGTTGAGCTCGACCCCACTTTGTATACACGTTCTCCGTATTCGAGCGTCTCGCTAATCTGCATAGGATAAACGGGCTTGGCTCCTGCGTTCGATAGCACATAACTTGGAGAAACAAGAATCGAGTCACGATAGCGTGCTATCGCGAGATCCCATGCGTTTGGACCATATAGGTCCCACTCCTCATAACCTCTCAGGGAACCCACTTCGACCGGGTCACCTCCAAAGTACATCGAGATGTGAAACTTATCTCCGAGTGACCTCAACACATGCCGATTTCCTAAAATGAAGCGCCCCTCCGTTGTCATGAAATTCCAGCCCAATGTTCCCGGAAGACCGCCACTGAGATCGTCTAGTTGCCGTTGCTGAACGACGGCACCAGCGCAGGCGTCGAGGCCCGCGTTCACTGGCTGGCGGAATTTCTGCAGGGCTTTTAGGTCGTCGAGATCGAAAGGCAAAATCATTCGTCCTTGTCCCCCGGGCCGGTAGGACTCAAGAAAAGGCTCACTAGGGTCCGGAGCTTCTTGAACCTTCCCGTACGGAACGAATTTCAGCTTGTTATCGACGTACTGCAGGATGATTCGATGAGCGCCGCCCTGAATCGTGCTATCCAGGCGGCCCTTGCCATAGGCGTTAGCAAAGAGCTCCATCGCCTGGCGTGCTGTTAGAGCCATTGAATCCTCACGCTCGAGGTATTCGCCGGCGCGTCGTGAAATCTGTCAGCGCTTTTTGACGATTTCGAGGACGGCGTCGGCGGCTCTTTTGGCGGCTCCGGTGTCACCCAGCTTGGCACGGACCTCGGCGTACGCCAGGCGCGACGCCTGCGCTACTGGCCTCGAGGACAGGACCTTGGTGGCTGTCTCAACCAGAGCCGCGACTGTGAAGTCTTTCTGCAGGAGCTCGGGCGCGATCTCTCTTCCGGCGATGATGTTCGGCAGGCCGAGATGCGTAATCTTGGTCAGTTTTCTCATGATGAACCACGAGAGCGCACTGACGCGGTAGAAGATGACCTGCGGAACACCGATCAGCGCTGTTTCCAGCGTCGCTGTCCCCGAGGCCACCAGCGCCACGGATGAGCCCGCGACCGCTTTTCGGCGCGGTTCCGGGTCGCCTGCTGTACCTTCGACCAGGTCGACCTTGCCGGTCAGCTCCGCGGCGTCGATCTGCGACGAGAGCTCCGTGCGATCGAGCGTCGGGGCCACCGGGAGCACGAAACGCTCCACCAGTCCTCGCGAAAGCAGAATTTTCGCGGCGGCCAACATCGTTCCCAGATGGCGGTGCACCTCGCCGCGGCGGCTTCCGGGCAACAGCGCGATCGTTCTGATCGAAAGATCAGGCTCGACCGTAGCCATGGGAATCTCGTCGATCAGCGGATGACCGACACACAACACATCGACGCCGGCGCGCTCCCACACCGGGAGCTCGAAAGGAAACAACACCAACAAGCGATCGATGTGTTTTTTATACGAGTGTACGCGCGAGGAACGCCACGCCCACGCTGAAGGAGCGACGTAAAAAACGACCGGAATTCCCGCCTTTTTTAGGCGTTTTGCGACGCGGATGTTGAAGTCGGGAACGTCGATCAACACTGCGACGTCCGGCTTCTGTACGATCGCCAGGTCTGCGAGCTCGTCTTTCAGCCGAAACAAACGCGGCAGGTGGCGCAACACTTCGACCAAACCGACGACACCGACCTCGCGCGCGTCGTGATGCGCTTCGAAGCCCAGCGCCTTCATGCGGGGCCCGCCCATGCCGAACGCGGTCAGCTCCGGAACACGGTCCTTCAGTGCAGCGAGCAGCGCGGCGCCGAGCGCATCTCCGCTCGCTTCGCCGGCGCTGATGAAGATGCGCATCAATCCTCGGCGTCGTCGGATGCGCTCAGCTTACCGGCTCGCGTGACACCGCGCTCGGTGGAGGAGAGGAAGGCCAACAAACGCGCGACCTCGGGGACCTCTCGTCCGAGCGTCGTCGCCAAAGCCGCGCGCGCATCCGAGTACGGACCGCGTACGAAGATCTCTTTGTAGGCGCGTTTCAACGCGAGGATCGTCTCTTTGCTGAAGCCTGCGCGTTTGAGACCGACAACGTTCAAACCGAACAAACTGGCCGGATGGCCATCAGCCGTCATGTACGGCGGCACGTCTTGCAGAATACGCGCGGAAGCTCCGGTGATGGCGCGCGTTCCGATCCTGACGAATTGGTGCACCGTGGTTACGCCGCCGAGGATGGCGAAATCTTCGATCACCGTGTGTCCGGCGATCTGCGCGGCGTTCGCCATGATCACGCCGTCGCCGACGATGCAGTCGTGCGCGACGTGTGTATAAGCCATCAACAAACATCCCGCGCCGACGGTCGTGAGACCAGTGCCGCGGCCTCCGCTCGTTCCCGGTTGCAACGTGGCGCACTCGCGGATGACGGTGCGATCACCGACGACCAAACGTGTCGGCGAACCGTCGTACTTCTTGTCTTGCGGCTTCAGTCCGACCGCAGCGGAAGGAAACACTTCGACTTCGGCGCCGAGTGTGGTGTGGCCGTCGATCACCGCGTGCGGATGGACGATCGATCGATCGCCGATTTTTACGTTCTTGCCGATGACGGCGTACGGGCCAACCGACACGTCGCGCCCGAGGTCAGCACCCTTGTCGACGATCGCGGTGGGATGGATCCCGTCCCAGCTCATTCGTCTCCGAACATCCCGGGCGGCAAACCTTCCGGCAGCGCAGCATCGGTCACGCGCGGACCCGTAGTCGCAGAGATGGTTGCGGAGCTGGCGAGCTGATCACGCACGTACACTTCGCAGCCGAGCTTCCACATGCCGAGACGTGTGCGCAGCACTTTGGCGCGGAGGTCCATCACGTCACCGGGGACGATCGGTCTGCGAAATTTGCAGTCGTCGATCGTCGCCACATAGATCGCCCGCGTCGCGCTGGCTTTTGCGCCGGACAGAATCGCGAGCAACGCGCCTGCTTGGCCCATCGCTTCGATCTGAATGACTCCCGGCACCACCGGATTTCCGGGGAAGTGGCCGTTGAAAAAGTCTTCGTTGCCGGTCACCGACTTGCGCGCGCGGATCGACTCGCCGATGACGACATCATCGACGATATCCACGAACAAGAACGGATATCGATGCGGCAGGTAACGTTTGATCTGATTGATGTTGAGCGTGATGGTCATTCTTCGCTCTTCGCGCCGAGCAAGCGTTCGAGCTTCTTCACGCGGCTGAACAGGGAGTCAAGCCTGCTGATGCGAACAAGCGAACGAACATGGTCCGTTTGCGGGACCGAAGGTGTGCCCATGACGCGCGTTTTCGCCTCGACGTTGCTGGCGACGCCCGACTGGCCCAGCACGATCGCGCCGTCGCCGACCGTGAGATGCCCGGAAACACCGGCTTGAGCCGCGATGATCACCCCGCGACCGAGCTTCGTCGAGCCCGCGATACCCGACTGAGCGACGAGGATGCAGCCCGGCCCGATCTCGACGTTGTGGCCGACCTGCACCAGGTTATCGATCTTGGTGCCCGCGCCGATCCGAGTGGTGCCGAGCGCGGCGCGATCGACGCAGCTGCCCGAGCCGATCTCCACGTCGTCTTCGACTTGCACGTCCCCGAGCTGCGGAATTTTCACGTGCACCAAAGTGCCGTTCGCGGAGTCGGGCGCGAAGCCGAAACCGTCGGAGCCGATGACCACGTGCGGATGAAGAATGCAGCGCGCACCCACAGTGCAACCGTGACGCACGACCGCGTGATTGTAGAGCACCGAACCTTCGCCGACGCTCGCGCCGCCTTCGACGTGTACCCCGGGATAGAGGACTGCGCCGGCACCGATCTTCGCGTTCGGTCCGATGAAGACGAACGGTCCGATCGCCACGTCCGCGCCCAGCTCCGCGCTCTCATCGATCGCCGCTGAGGCGTGGATGCCGATCGGTTGGGGCGCTTTCGCGGCGAACGCTTGTGCGGCGCGTGCGTAGGCAACGTACGGGCGCTCGACGCCGATCACCGCGACCGTCATCGGGATCGCGACGTCTGTCCGCGCGAGCATTTCGGGCGCGATCATCACCGCAGCGGCGCGCGTTTGCGCGAGGTTTGGGATGTACTTCGCTTTGGTGATGAAGGTGACCGCGTCACTGTCCGCGAGATCAGTGGGCATCACGCGCGTAATCAAACGTTCTGGATCGCCGCGCAGCACGTTGCCGCCGACCAGCTCCGCGAGCTCTTGAACCGTGCGAGCGCCGTTCGGCCTGGCAGCATGCATGGGCGCCCCTTATTCGAGCGGTTTGTCTTTGAAACGTTTGTTGTACAGCTCGATCACCTTTGGGGTGATCAGCATAGATTTCTGCGAATAGAGAACGTTCGGATTCTCCGCCGAGCCCGATTCGAAGACGTAGTCGATGTTCTCTGCTGACGCGACTTCACGAACGAGCATCTCGATGCGCGAGAGCATCGCGTCGGTCATCTTCTTCTCGCGCAGCGAGAGATCCTGCTGGATCTTCATGAAGCCCTGCGTGAGCTCCTGCGCGTCGCGATAGAGCTGCTCTTCTTCCTTCGCGAGCGTCTTCGGATCGCTCACCGCTTTTTGCGCGTCGATCTTGTCCTTCTTGCCCTTCAGCTCTTTTTGTTTGGCCTCGAGCGCGGCTTGTTTCTCAGTGCGCACTTTCTGAAGCTGGGCGACGACCTTTTTCCAATGATCGGTCGCGTTCATCGCGGCTTCGACGTCGATGACACCGATCTTCGGGTTCGCGGCGTGTGCGAGGGTCGGCGTGAGGAGCGCGAGGAGGAGAAGCGCTGGGCGCAGCATTGGCGGGTAGTTATGGGGGTGACCTTTGTTGGTCAAGAGCATCTGTCGGATCTACTGTTTTGGGACGAGGAATATGCATCGGTGGTCGCCATCACGGATGCGAGCGGGTTTCACGCTTCAGCCAAAACGGCCCGGGCGATCACGATCCTCTGCACTTCGCTCGTGCCTTCATAAATCGTCGTCACGCGCACATCCCGCAAAAACCGCTCCACGATCCGCGCGTCCTCGCCGCACACCGACACGGCCGCCAGACACGCCCGATTCGCGGACTCCGTCGCATAGACCTTGGCCATCGACGCTTCGCGCGCGAACGGTTTTCCTTGCTCCTTGAGCCACGCCGCTCGAAGCACCATCAAGCGCGCTGCATCGAGCTCCGTCGCTGCGTCGGCCAATCTCCACTGCACGCCTTGGGACTCCGCGAGCTCGGCCCGACCCGCAACATACGCCGCAGCCGTGTCGAGCGCCGCACGTGCGATCCCCAGCGCTTGCGAGCCCACGCCGATGCGGCCTCCGTCGAGCGCGCGCATCGCGATTTTGAAACCCACACCTTCGGGTCCGAGCCGGTTTTCTTCGGGGACTTCGACCTCGTCGAGGTTGATGGTCACGGTGCTCGACGCGCGCAGGCCCATCTTTTCTTCGTGCCGGCCGACGGAAAATCCGCGCATCGACGGCTCCACCAAAAACGCGGAGATGCCCGCCGAACGCGCGTTCGGATCGGTCCGCGCCATCACCAACAACACACCCGAGCGATCGCCGCTGGTGATCCACGCTTTGCTTCCGCTCAAGATGTATTTCGAGCCGACCTTCTTCGCGGAGCACACCAAAGAAGCGGCATCCGAGCCCGAGCCCGCTTCAGACAAACAAAATGATCCGGCGACCAGTGATCCATCGGCCAGCCGCGGAATCCACTTTTGTTTTTGTGCTTCATCACCGAAGGCGTTGATCGCATCGCCGACCATGTTGGTGACCGCCATGGTCACCGAGGTCGAGCCGCAACAACGCGCGACCTCGGTGATCGCCAGCGAATATGCGATCGATCCCGCTTCGGTGCCGCCGTAACTTTTCGGCACCAACATCGCCAAAAATCCCTCGCGCGCGAGCGCCATCGTTTGCTCGAACGGAAATTTCTCGAGCTGATCATACTCGGCTGCACGCGGCAAAAGCTCCGCCTCGGCGACACTTTTCGCGCGCGCACGCAGTTGTTGATGTGTCTCGCTCAGCTCGAAATCCATCTCGACCTCAAAAGACCATGCCGAGCGTCCCGCCCCAAGTTCCGCGCGGTCCGCCGGGCATGAACATCACCGACGCACCCGAATCATCGGGCTCATCGATCCCTGCCGACAAAAAGTACACCGACGTCAGGCCGCCCAAAATACCGAGCGTCCCGAGCGCACCGACCAATTCTTGCGAAGGCTCTTCTGCGGCCAACACCGCCACGCCCATTCCGAGAAACATACCGACGACACCACCCGCGTCGATCAACAACACGCGACCGCGGCTGATATCGAGCTGCGTCGCGCCGAGCGCACCGGCGAGCAAACCGAGATCGCTGGCGAGCAGCGACGCCTGCCAAAAGCCGTCGTCCTCGAAGATATTCACGCCGGCCGCGTTCATCACGAACAACGTCAAAGTGGTCGACCACAACCCGGCGGAGTTCGCGAACGACACTTGCCCGTTCTTCGGCTTCAAAAACGCCGCCGTCGCCGTGCCGAGCGCAGTGCCCGCGAGGTTCATGCCGAGCATGATCCCGGCGACCGTTTCGCCTTGCGGTTCGAGCATCGCGTTGACGGCGATCCCGTGCCAGATGCCCCAAGCCGTCCCGGAGTTCACCGCGAGCGCTTGGCCGGAAGTGATCCCGTCGGAGAGCGCGAAGCTCAATCCACCACCCGCGAGCAGGCCCAAGAAACCGAGACCGACGACCGCGCGTCCGTCGTTGCATTCGACTGCGGCACAGATCAGCAGACCGTCGAGCAAACCGTGGAGCGTCTGTACCGAGATCAGCTCACCGCGCGCCAACAACGTCGGTTGTTCGCCTGCGAGCTCCACCTTTGTATCCGACTCGTCGTCCTCTGACCTGGTCTTTTGGTCAGGTCGCTTCGGGGGCATCAACAAAGCGACGCGCGCCATCTCTTTTGCGTAGGGATGGCTCGGACAGAGCTCGAGCACACGCGTCAGCTGCGAATACGCCGCATCACTGTTGCCGCTGGAGAGATCTTCCACGGCATCCTCGTAGAGCTGCTCCGCCTGCGGGGGACATTGTCCAACCGCCGCACTGGCCGTTGGTACAGGTACCGTCCGTTCGAGCTCCACGCGAGCGCCACCGGGCTCCTCCTCGGTTTGAGCGATCGCCAGGAGGAGCAAGGCCGCCAACATGATTAGTAACCAAGAGCTCCAAACGGTCCGTTCTTCAACACGTTGGCCGCGATCACGATCCTTTGGATCTCGCTGGTGCCCTCATAAATCTCGGTGATCTTTGCGTCGCGGAAGTGGCGCTCGACCGGATACTCCGTGATGTATCCGTAGCCCCCGAAGACCTGGACCGCCTGCGTGGTGACCTTCATCGCCGTCTCACTCGCGTAGAGCTTGGCCATCGCCGACTCACGCGAGTGACGCACCCCTTTGTCCTTCAAGAAGGCGGCCCGCCAGGTGAGGAGCCGCGCCGCATCGATCTCCGTCGCCATGTCGGCGAGCTTGAATTGGATCGCTTGATGTTCGCTGATCACTTTGCCGAACGCTTTGCGCTCCAGCGACCACTCGCGCGCCGCTTCGAATGCCGCACGTGCGATACCCAAAGCTTGTGCCGCGATCCCGATGCGACCGCCGTCGAGCGTCCCCATGGCGATCTTGAAGCCGTCGCCCTCTTTGCCGAGCCGCCATGTCTCGGGAACTTCACATTCATCGAAGGTGATCGTGCAGGTCGACGAGCCGCGAATGCCGAGCTTCTTGTCGTGCGGGCCGATCAAATAACCCTTCGCTTCCTTCGGCACGACGAAGCAGGAAATACCTTTTGAGCCGATCGAAGGATCCGTCGCCGCGAAGAGGACGATCGCATCTGCATCCGGGCCGTTGGTGATGAAGTTTTTCTGCCCGCGCAGAATGTAGTGATCACCTTTTTTCTCGGCGCGCGTCGCCATGTGTTGCGCGTCGGAGCCGCTCATCGGTTCGGTGAGCCCGTAACAACCGAGCTTCTCTCCGCTGGCGTACGGTTTGAGGAACATTTCCTTCTGCGTATCGTTCCCGTATTTTTGAATAGGATCGCAGTAGAGCGAGTTGTTCACGCTCATCGCCACGCCGGTCGACGCGCAACCCCAACACACGTTCTCCATGGCGATCGCGTAGGAGACGGTGTCGAGCCCGGAGCCACCCCATTCTTCGGGGACCATCATGCCCATGAGACCGAGCTCGGCCATGCGGGCGATCAGCTCTTTGGGGAAACGTCCTTCCTTGTCGAGAGCGTCGGCTTTGGGGCGTATCTCTTTCACCGCAAAGTCTTGCGTCATGTCGCGGATCTGGCGCTGTACTTCAGAGAGCTCGAGGTCCATGCGCCCGAATGTTTCGCACGCAGCGCGTCAATATCGCAAGACGTTGCTGACCCGAATCTCGTCGATGCCGCCGTTGAAGCGGTAGATCGCGCCGCCTGCGCCCTCGCGTTCGGCACCCGCCCAAGCAGTCGAGGACGATGCGGTCCAGGCGAGCGGCCCGGGCGTGCTGGCCACTTGGACGCCGTCGACGAACAAGGCCACACCGGTGCTCGAGGAGAGCGTAGCCGCCAGGTGGTACCAGGTGTTGTTGGCCACGGTGTTGACCGCGGTTTCTGCGGTCGAAGTTGTGAGCCCGTCGCGCGTCTCGACCGCGAACCGTCCGTCGTTGTGCACCAACACGCGCACGCCGGAAGTCGCGGGATCGTTCGCGTCGAGATCCGAATACAACACGCCGAAGGTGCGCGCATTGAACGCCGCCCCGACTTTGCGGACCGACATTTCGATCGTCGCCAAACCCGGGAGCGGGCCCGCTTTGTTGAGCGCGATCTGTCCCTCTTCGGTCGCGCCGCCGGCGGTCACCGCGGTTCGCAAGAGTCCCGAACGCGACATCGTCTGCGTGTACATTCCTGTCGGCGTCGCAGCCGTCCCACCGCCGCACGCCTGTGCGTACGGCATGCCGCCGTCGAAGTGGATCGAGGTCGTGCATGAGGCGTCGGCCGCGAGCGGTCCGAAGAAGAAACGTTCGAAACCTGCGCTGACATTCAGCGGTCCCGCGACGGTCAGTGGACACGCCGTCATGGTCATCGAGCTCGCACAATCACCACCCCAGCCGAGAAATACGAAATTGGCCGTTGGTACAGCTGTCAATTCGATCAGTTGCCCGTCGCCGAAGGTCGCGGTGCACGTCGGCCCGCAGTTGATCCCGCTCGGCGCGGAGGTGATCGTGCCGTCGCCCATCCCGTTCTTGGTCACCACGACTTGATGTGCGTTGCCGTCGAAGGTGGCGGTCACCGCGTGCGCCATGTCCATGGTGAGCTCGCAGTCGGCGGTGCCGGTGCAGGCCCCGGAAAAGCCGGTGAAATTAGAGCCGGACATCGGCGAGGCGATCAGCCGGACCACCTGCCCGCGATCGAAGCCCGCGGTACAGGTCGAGCCACAATCGATCGCCGGTGGATCCGAAGTCACCACGCCGGCCCCACTGCCGGCGAGCGACACGGTGAGCTGTTCTTGCGGCGCGCCGAACGACGCATCGACGTTGCGATTCGCGCTCATCGTCACCATACACGTGAGCTGCGTTCCGCTGCACGCGCCGCCCCATCCACCAAACTCCGCGCCCGGATCGGGATCGGCGGTGAGCTCGACCATCTCACCTTCCGGGAACGCAGCCGAACACATCGTCCCGCAGTTCACGCCCGCCGGCAGCGACTGCACACGGCCGCGCCCCATACGATTGATGTTCAATAAGAAGCCGCTCTGCTCGAACGAGACCGTCACCTCTTTGTTGCCGTCCATGGTCAGCGCGCAGGTCGTGCCGGTGCACGCGCCGCTGAATCCGCTGAACGATGCCAGCGCGAACGGTGTCGCGTTCAAGGTGATCATCCGGCCGCGCGGGAAACGCGCCATACATTCTCCGCCACCGGTGCTGCACACCAAACCCGCCGGCGTGGAGACTGCGGTGCCGTTGCCATCGATCGTCACGCGGAGCTCGAACGTGTCCGCACAGACAGCTGCTCGTGCGCCGGCGCTATCGTCACACACCTGTCCTGAAGTACAGGTATCCGGAGTCCACTGCGAGGTGGCTGCGTTGCAGCGTTCGATCCGATCGTTCGCGCAGCGCGCTTCGTTTCCAGAACAAAGGCGGAGCGTTTCCAGCGTGAAATCCAGGCGATTTTCGCCCTTTTCGGTGAAGACCGTGTCCGTCAGCTCGACGAAACCTTGCGCCGCCGCGGTGACCTCGTAGGTCAGCCCGCGAATGACGTTTTGGGTGATCAAAAATGATCCCGAAGTCGAGGTCATCACCGTTTGAGTCGGCGGCGTGGTGGTGATGCGGACGTTCATCAGCGGGACGCCTGCGCTGTCGCTGACGAGACCGGCGATCGTCGCCGTATCATCGACGACCGGCTCTCCATCGCACGCAAACAGAAAGAAGACACCGAGGGCAGCGGCAATCTTTTTCACTTCTTCACCTCAACCGACCATCAAACTGGATCTTCAAACCATTCGCACTAACATCACTTCGCCGAAGACGCGCACCGCTTCCACGAACGGCGCCGCCTCTTGGAAAGGCAGCTCGAGCTTTTCGCTCCACGTCGGACCATACAACTTCCCGTCGAACGACGAGAGCCGCAACAGTCCTTCGTCTTTGTTTCCCAACATCAGCAGACCGGGCAGGCGCAGGAGCTTCGTTTTGCCGGCCGCTTCCACCAGAAAATCGAAAGTTCCCACCGTGTCGACGTGGCGATCTTCGCGTGCGTCGGCGATGTAGATGACGCCGTCGAGCCCGACGAACATCCCTTTCATGCGCAGATCGGCACGTTCGTGACCGTGCCATTCGTACACTTCGATCTCGACGTCGCGCGCGTCTTGCTCGGCCTTCAGCTCGAGCACCGCGACCTCGGTTTCACCGGCGATCTTCGATCCAAACTTGTGGTGCCGGCCGGCCGCAGCGAGCTGCATGAGGCGCTCGGTTTTGCCGACGCACGGAGGTCCGGCCAAGACCACTTTGAGGATCAGCTTCCCCCGCTTGGTGTCGACGAAAGCCACGCGCCGCCAAGCATAACACGCTTCTTCTCCACCCAATCGATGATGACCGCTTCCGGCTTCGATCCGTCGAACCGCGCGATCTCCTGCAATCCGGTCGGCGAGGTCACGTTGATCTCGGTGAGATATCCACCGATGACATCGATGCCGACGAAGATGAGACCACGCCGCGAAAGCTCGGGTCCGATGCGTGCACAAATCTCGCGTTCGCGCTCGGTGAGGCCGGCTTTTTCCGCGGTGCCGCCGACGTGCATATTCGCGCGGATGTCGTCCGCTTTCGGCCTGCGGTTGATCGCGCCGATCGGCTCGCCGTCGAGCAAGATGATCCGTTTATCGCCCTCGACGACCGCTTCGATATACGCCTGCGCTTCGATCGCCGAACGTCCTTCGCGCGTGAGCAGATCGAGCGCGCTCCCGATGTTGCGATCGCCGTGATGCAGTTGCAGCACACCTGATCCACCGGCCAGGGAGAGCGGTTTGACGACGGCAACGCCGACCTCTTCGATGAACGCGCGCAAACGTTTCAAGTTGCCGGTGACGATCGACTTCGCCATCAGCTCCGGAAAACGCATCGCCGAAAGTTTCTCGTTGAAATCGCGGATTCCTTGCGAGTCGTTCACACAAACGACTCGCCGGCGATCGAGATGATCGAGGATGAAGGTGGAGACCAAGTAGTCGACGTCGAACGGCGGATCTTTGCGCGAAAAAACCGCGTCGCATTCGTCGAGCGCGAGACGCGCCGGCTCACCGAGGGAAAAAGGATCGCCCGCTTTTCGGCGCACCTCCGCGCGGCGCGCTTCGACGTAGGCGTGATTGTCGCGAAGCTCGAGATCCTTCGGCTCGGCGAACCACACCTCGTGATTGCGTTGTTGTGATTCGAGCATCAGCACGAACGTCGAGTCGCCGTTGATGTTGATCCGCTCGAGCGGGTCCATGAGAAAGACGAAGCGCATCGCCGGCAAAATAGTGCTAACGTCGCCTCTCGTGGGAGAGGGAAAGACGGGAAATGTGCTCGGGCGATGGATTGACGCGCTGGAGGCGAACCACGTCTTGATGGGGCCTCGCGAGGCGGTCGCCTCGGCCCTCGAACGTTGGTTGACTTTATTTTTTCCGGCGCTCGAAGGGGATCAAGCGAGCGCGCACGAGCTGTACAAGATGGTCGCGTTTCATGCGCGTGGGCTCGGGGGCGAGGGACGCCCGGCTTCGGCCGCGCTGATGCAGATCGTGTTGCTCGAAGAGGCGCTCGGTTCGGCGAGCTCGCAGACACGGGAGCTGATCAAGATCGTCGCCGATGCGCACGCGCTCGGTGCGAGCGAACGCGCCAAAAATCGGCATCAGCTCGAGATTCGCGACTTCTCGCCCGTCGTACGACTCGGCGAAAAGACGATCCTCGGCTTCCTGCTCGGTGCGATGGATAGCGATCTGATCGACGCCATGACCGGCCGCTTATTGCGCGAAGCTGCGCGCAGCAGCGCTGATCAAGTGATTCTCGACTGTTTCGGAGCGGCCCGCGACAATCCAACTTTTCATCGAACTGTGCAGGCCTTCCTTCGTCACGAAATCGGCTGTCGGGTGACGCTGACTCTCGCAGGGATTCGGGATGTCGAAGCGACGCGCGCTGCGCTCTTGCAGCTCGGTTGCAACATGGAACGCGTCCACTTCGAACCCGATGTGAACACCGCGATCGCCGCGGCGCTCACTCGTTAGATCCCCACGCTAAAACAAGGGCGGTTGCGGCCCTGGGACGATGCCCGCGATGTCTGGATCTTCTCCAGCTACACCTTCGCTGCGGTCGCCCTTCTCAACCTTCCGCTGCTGTTTCTTCTCGTCCTTCAACGCACGTTTTTCCGCACGTTGACGTTCCTTCTGCCGTTTTGCGCCCGTTGTTTTTCCAGCACCAGCCATTCGGCCTCCTGTCTCTAAAGCAAAAAAATTTAGTAGCGATCGTCGCGGTCACGTCCACCGCGTCCGCCGCCGCCGTCACGGCCGCCTCCCCCACCGCCGAAGCTACGGCGTCCAGCGCCGCCGCCCCCGCCACCACCGCCGCCTCCGCGGCGATCTTGAGCTTCATTGACCTTCAACGTGCGTCCGGAGAGCGATTGCCCGTCCAACGCTTGAATGGCCTTCTGCGCATCCGCATCAGAGCCCATGGTCACGAACGCGAATCCGCGCGGACGTCCCGTTTCACGATCCATGACGATCGCGACTTCGGCCACTTGCCGTCCATCTTTGCCGAATGCTTCTCGAAGCTCATCTTCAGTCGTGTTGTAAGAGAGATTGCCTACGTACAGCTTGCTACCCATTTCAATTCTTCCTTTTCGCACGCGCTCGCGCGTTCGCGGGTAGTCTGGTAGCACGATGGGCGACGAAACGCTCGATGGAGATCTCTTCGGACCGGACCAGCCTTGTTTCGGCTGCTCTCGGTCGCATCCCTTTGGATTACGGCTGAGTTTTGTCTGGGACGGCAGCGAAGCTCGGACGCGGTTTACGCCAGGCGAAAATCACCAGGGACCACCGGGAATCATGCACGGCGGCCTGGTGGCCACCCTCGCGGATGAAATCGGCGCATGGGCTTTGATCGCCGCACTGGGCAAGTTCGGGTTCACCACGCAGATCGATCTGCGGCTCAAGCTGCCCGTGCGTATCGGGATAGAGCTCATCGGGCGCGGCCGCGTCGTGAAAGCAAGCTCGCGTGTCGTGGAGACCCAAGTGAGCATCTCGCAGCTCGATCAACTGTGCGCCGAAGCGACACTGAAGTTCGTGTTGTTCGATCGCAAAGGCGCCGAAAAGATGTTGGGCCGCGAGATCCCGCCCGCATGGGAGCGCTTCAGCCGCTGAGCAACATGAAGATCGCAAAGCCCGCGACGAGGACTGCCAGTGCTCCGAGCATGAGCGCGATCTTCGGCAGGCTCGATTGTGCAGTCAGGTTTCGACGGGTCGGATCGACGGCTTCATTGATCGCTTCGATGCGCCGTTTGCTGAGTGTACGTTCCACCGGTACGCGCAAGGGACGCGCGGGTCGTTGGTCTTCCATCACCGTCGCTCTGCCGTCTTCGTCGCGGAGCGTCTCCAGATCTTCGGGATCGACACGCGCCGCGAGCAACGCAGCGCGCATCTGGAGCGCATCCGCGAAACGCGCACGCTCCGTTTTCGAGAGCACACGTTCCACGATCGACGCCAGCTCTTCCGAAACACCGCTCAGTTTCGGGGCCGGCGTCATCGTGTGCATATAGAGTGTCGCGAGGTCACTTTCGCCCCGAAAAGGCGGGGATCCGGTGATCAGCTCATAGATGATCACGCCCAAGCTGTACAGATCGCTCTGCGGCGTGACGTTCCCGCCGCGAGCGACTTCCGGGCTCGCATAAGCCGGTGTGCACGGTGGTCCTTGGGCGATGGTGATCGAGACGTCGGCCCGCTTGGCGATGCCAAAATCGAGCACCCTGACCTTTTGGCCAGCTGTCCGATCGATCATCACGTTCTCCGGTTTGAGATCGCGATGCACCAGACCGCGCGCGTGTGCTTCCGACAAGCTCGCGGCGATCTGCGCGGCCACGTCGATCGCTTCCGCTTCGCTGAACGTTCGCTCTGCCAGCTCTTGGCGGAGCGTCGGCCCGCGGATCAGCTCCATGACGAGATAAACGAAACCGTCGGGCGCTTCAGCGAAGTCGAGCACGCGCACGGTGTGCTCACTCTTCAGCCACGCGGTGACCTCGGCTTCTTGCAGAAAACGTTTCAGCGCGATCGCGTCATCTTCGCCGCTGGGCGTGAAAATCTTCAGCGCGACCTCGACACCCTGCGGATCGAGCGCGCGAAACACAGACGCACGTTTGCCGTGTGCGATCAGCGCTTCGACGCGATACCGCCCACCGACGACCGAACCGCGCGCGAGGGTTCGAGGGTCCGAAACCACGCGCATCTCTTTACACTGCAACCCTCCCCCGCCCTTGACATCTTAGTTGAGAATGAATTTCAATCTCAATGTTTGCTCCTGAGGCCGCCGCGCCCAACCGCACCGCGACGAAGAAGGTCGCGAGGGCCGAAACATGACGAGGCGCGAACAGTTGTACTCCGTTTTCATCATCCTCTCCGCCGTGGCGCTCGGCGTGATCGTGTTGAGCTCCGGCTGGGCTCGCTGATGCCTGAGCTCCCCGCACGACTCGCCGAAGTCGCCGTTCGCATGTTCGCGCGCAGCTCGACGGTCACCCACGTCGAAGCGCTCGCGCCAAAGCTCAGATTGATCCGCGTCGAAGGTGAAGACCTCCGCGGCGTCCCTTTTATCGCAGGGCAAGAGATCGAAGTGCGCGTCAGCGATCGCGCCTTTCGCCACTACACACCTTCGTACTTCGACACCAAACGCGGAGTGATCGAGCTGGTTATCTACCTGAACGGCCGCGGACCGGGCAGCATTTGGGCCGAACAGATCGCGATCGGCGACTCCGTCGATGTGCTCGGCCCCGGTGGAAGATTTCGACTCGACGATCATCTCGGCACACACGTCTTCACCGGGGACGAATCGTCGATCGCGCTCTTTCGTGTGCTGACGAACGCCGTGCGTCCCGCGGCTCGCGTGGTGGGAGCGATCGAAGTCGATCCGGAGATCTACGCGTGTAGCGACCTGTCCTTTGGACCCGCGGAAAAGATCGTGCGCAACGAAGGCGAACGCGGACGGGTGTTGATCGACTGGGTGCAAAAGAACGTCATTCACCTTTCACGCCCGGTGACGATCTATTCGGCCGGACACGCGGGAACGATCCGCCGCTTGAAACGTGCGCTCGACGGAGCACGGATTCGTTTTCGCGGCCGCCCGTATTGGGACGAGGCGCGGCGCGGAATGTAGTGCAGGAAATTGCGTGCAGCATGCAGTGTCTCTGCGGCACTCGCCTCACCGTGCGAGGTGCGCGAGCATCGCCCGCGTGCGCTGGCTCCTCGTTTTCGTCGCCTCGTTCTCCATTGGGTGCAGCTCGACTCGCCACGAAACTGTACGAAAGACGATCGCCATCGGCAGCACGCCGCCGGGCGCACAGATCTCGATGAGCAATCACCGCCGCGAAATTTCGCTCGGCAATGCTCCCGCGACGGCGGAGGTCGAGCTGGTCACGGAGTATGTCGACTTCAATCCGTGGTCGCTCGTGTTGGCGGGAACCTGGTGCGGAGGAGCGGCCGGGCTCCTGTACTTAGGGACACAAGACTCTTCCGGCAGCGCCGGGAAACCGCTCTCTTTGATCGGCGGCGTGGGGAGCGCGATCGTCTGTTTCTTCACCGGTATGGACAGTTTGATCACCGCGATCGACCACGGTGACCGAGGAGACACACGTTACCGGCTCGGCCCACCGATCTTCACCGCGGAGCTGCCGGGCTACGAAACAGCGAAGATCGAAGTTCAGCGCGACGAGACGAGTATAGAAGCGCCGCTCGCCTTTCATTTGAAACGGGCGCCCGCAAAGGCGTCGGAGCTGCCGGCGCTCAACGAAGCGGATCGTCCGGTGCTCGCGGTGTTCGAAATGACAGGTACACAGTCTTCGACCACCACCCTTCTTCTCGAACAGATCACCGAATATCTCGCCACTCGGCTCGCTGAAACGGGACGCTTTCGAATCGTGCCGCGCGAACAGATCCGCCGCGTGTTGCTCGAACAAAAAAGGGCGAGCTACGAAGAGTGTATCGACGAAAGTTGTCAGATCGAGCTCGGCAAAGCCGTGGCCGCACAGCTGTCTTTGCGATCGCAGTTGATCCACATTGGAAACGAATGCGCCTTGAGCGCGACGATGTACGATCTGAAGCTCGAAGTGACCAGCGCGGGTGCTTTGGTGCGGACGGCATGCACCGCGGACAAGCTGCTCGACGGCGCCGACGTGGTGGTGAAGAAACTGACGCAGTGAACCTGGGCAGTACACGCACTGTCCATGGACACTCCGCGGGCGGTTTCGGGGGCGGTTTCGCGGCTGATCCCGGGGGGCCTCGCCGATGCATTTGTGCGGGGTATGAGTCGCAAAAAGATTCCTCCCCTTCTTTTTTTACTTTTCCCACTCGCGTGCGCCGACGGCCAGGCGACGCCCCAAAGCACACTGCTCGAAGAGGCCACTGATCTTGCGGCCAGTACGGGGGACCGCAGCGATGAGGCGTTCTATGCTGCGAGCGGCCTGCTCGACGCTTTTCGCGGCGCGGACCTCGTCGTGCACGGAACCGTGCGCAGCGTGGGGACACAATATCTCCCGGGCACCGAACAACGTCCGCTGACGGTGGTGAAGCTCGAGGTTCTCGGAGCTTTGCTCGGCGAAAAGCCGGAATCGACGCTCCTCTTTTGGACTTGGCAAGATTCGGAGAGCACCGCCGCGCAGCTGACCGAAGGGACAGAGATCACCGCGGGCCTGTTGGCGCATACTGGCCGGAATAACAGCTACATGTTGGCGCATCCAAACGCGCTGATCGCTGCCGACGGAGAACAGGTCTTCGTGCCGCATCTCGCGCCTTCGCACCTCGCGTTCTCGAAGAGCCTGAAGAATCTCGCCGGAGGTGCAGAATGAAACGTCTACCGCTGGCGCTTGGTGCTCTGCTTTCGCTCGCACCTTCGAGTGCGCAGGCATTCTGTACGGGAAGTTGGAACAGTTGGGCCGACTCCTGCGACGAATCGGATGGACCCGCGATCTGTACCGGGCTCTGGGCCGCAGAGCTCGCAACGCCGACGATCGCCATGCACGCGATTCCGGTCTACCTGAACTTCGACACCACACCTTTCCTCGTCGATCATCCGAACTTTCCGGGCGACCCGACACAACAAATTCAGATTCACCGCAGTCTCGAGCGCACGGGATTGAGCAGAGCTGTGATGACCGAACAGGTGAAGGCGTCGATCGCGCAGTGGAACCAATCCGCGGCTGGTCACCCGATGCTCTATCTCGCCGGTGATGCGTACGGCGACACCGCGCTACAAGAGAATCGGCCCGTCGGCATCGTCATCGACAGCGACTTGTGCTTCGGCCGAAATCAGGGTCGGACGGCCGCCGGCGGTTCGAACCAACCCGCGTGGATGGGTGACGAATATGCGTATCGCGGACGTATCACCATCATTCCTTATCTCCACAGCGTCGTCGGCGAGACACCTGGCCGTTGTACCAGTCTGCCCGATGAGTACAATCCGCGCCCGATCATCCCGTGCGACGGCGATCCGATGTGTGTGCCGACCGTCGATACCGGTGCACCGGGCATCGGCTTCGATGAAGATGTGCGCACTTCCCGCATCGACGACGGATTTCAAAGTGTGTTGATCCACGAGCTCGGACACACGTTCGGTTTGAATCACAACTTCTTCGGAGTCTCGAACAGTCCCTCGTCTTGCGGACTGGGCGTGTTCGGATCCGACACTTGGGGCGTGATGAGTTATTACACGCCGGATCTGACTCATATCCGTCGCGACGACACAGAAGCCGTGCGCGCACTGTTCACCGACTACTTGCCGGCGACGTGGCGCATGCAAGCATGGAGACGGCCGGCGACGCTGCCCAACTCTGATATTCAGAAAGAAGGTACGTTGTTCGGGCTGGCGACGACGGTTCCGCCGGTGGTCGCAAACCAAATCATCGCTGCGGATAGCCGCATCGCGGTCGCTTTCGCCGACAGCGCGAGCCAAGTTCGTGTGCGCACGGCGCTCAACGGCGCGATCGAACCCGTGGTCGGCGCCCAAGACATTCCGCTCGCGGGCCAGAACGGCAAGACCTTCACGCCACCCACCTTGGCCATCGGATCGAATCCCGGAATGCCGTCGAAAGTTCTGGTGATGTGGAACGAAGAACGCGCCAATCGCCTCGGCATCGAGACGCGTTGGGCGATCCGCAATCTGATCGGCGGCGCGTGGGCCAACTTTGGACCGAACCCGCTGATCATCCAAGACATCCCTTCGACGGGCGCGACGAGCCGTTTTCACGCGACGCTCGGCGCGACCTACGACCCGGTGTTCAACGACTTCGTCGTCTCCGGGGTGTCGGCGACTTATCGCCCTGGTCTGACCGTGATCAATCAAGCCGGTGCGATCACCTTCGGCCCGTTCCGACTCTCAACACCGGTGACCTCGCCGCTCCGCGACTACAATGCCGTTGGCGCGCCAGTGTGCATTCGCCGTCCCGCAAATACTTCACTCTGCATGATCCCGATCGCCACCAGCGGTGATTCGAGCCGCATCGGCGTGCTCACTGTGCGGAGGACCGGCGCTGCCGTCTTCAGCACCCGAGTCGAATATTTGTCGAACGTGGTGGGCTACGGAAACGTCACTTTGGCGTTCAACGACACGACGCAGGAAGGTCATCTCGGCTACACCGATGATCGCGGCGACGTGCGTTGGTTACGCGTCACCGTCAATGCGGCCAACGTCCCGTCCTTCGCACCCCACGTCTTCCCCATGGACGGCAACGGCCGCTACACGCCGGCGATCCTCACCGGACAGCCGCGCAACATCGCGAACGACCTGCAACGTGTGTGGCCGACCTGCCCGTACTGGCCCGCGTTTGCCGGCGCATTCAGCGGCATCACGCCGAGCTCTCCCACCTCCGCGACGGTCGTGCGCGGGCTCTGCGTCGGTGTTTGCGGCGACGGGTTCATCGATCCACCGCCGTTCGGCGACGAACAATGCGACGGCGATGAGCTCGGCGGCGAAACATGCGAGTCGCTCGGCTTCGACGGCGGCACGCTGGAGTGCACTCGAAAGTGCACATTCGATGACCGTGGTTGTTTCAACAATCCCGATCCTCCGGAAGACCCAGAGCCCGAGGCAGGTGACTGTTTGGAAGTGATCAATTCGTGCGCGGACATCACCGGCGATGGTTGTTATCCCGACGGACCGGGCAGCTACGGCAAAGGTGGATCGGGCACGGGCGGCTTCGGCGGCCTGTATTGTCCGGACAATGGCGATCTCCCGCAGGTTTGCGGCTTCAGCCTCGTCGACGAGAAGCTCACGCCGACGTGTCTCGAATGTCCGGAACCTGGTGAAGGCAACGGCGATGTGCCCTACGGTTGTGCTTGCGCGAGCGACAACGACTGCGAAGGACAAGCTTTGGCCTCGACGAGCGGTGCACCGAACGGGACCTTGGTTTCGCTCTCCTGTTTCGGCTCCGCCGATCAAGGTTGGATGAGCGGGAACGGCCGTTGTTTGCCGGCGATCGACCCTGCTTCTCCGCAGACGCAGACGATCGAAAATGCGGCGCTCGAAGAGTTCGAACGCACGCGTTGGTTGTGCAAGTCGAACTGCGAAGCGCTCACCGACGCCGCAGGCGTGCAGTACATCTGTCACTATACGCAGAATGGTCTGGATCTCGACTATGCGGCCTGTGTCGACGAAGCCGGTTGCCCGGGACCGACTGGGCAATGTGAAGAGTCCGGCGGCGCTTGCGATCAGAATACGAACACTTGCGAATTGGAGTGTAATCCGAACCTCAACAGCTCACCGGGCAATCCGGATTGTCTCGGGCGCGGTTATCCGAATTTCTATCAATGCGCGCACGGCTGGGCGGCCGAAGGTATGTGTGTGCCGCCGGAATGTTCGGATGATCCGTTGGGCAACAGCCTCGATCTGAGCGCCTGTCAAATGTTCCTCAACGCGAACGTGTTTTAGCCTTACATCCGTGCGCCGAGCTCTTTCGCGATCCGATCCGCGAGATCCCCGAGGACAAAAGAGCTGAACTTGCGCCCCGCGTCCCACTCACGTTCTCCTCGCAGAAACGGACTGGCCAACAAGTCAGGATCCACTCCCTCTTCCGTCGCCAAGGCGTCGCGGTGCGCGATCGTCGTCTCGACCGCGGAGACATAGGATGCGGTCGCAGCGTCGAGCTCCCGCATTTGCGAGAGCTCTGGAGAAATGACGCCATCCCGCATCGCTCGTGCGCCAAGCTCCGCCAGCTCGCGCCAGCTCGGTTCGTGGCTGCGATCATTGCGAATCTCGGAGAGCGAGCGGTGTTGCTCCATCACACCTTGCCGTAAACCTGCGAGATGTTCGACGGCCGTTGAGATGATCGCCCCCGCGCGACGCGTTTCGAGGTCGAGATCTCCCGCGTTGGCGACGAACTCACCCGCTCGGCAAGCGTCCGTGCACCAGAGCATGTTGACGCCTTGTTGTTGAGCCAACATGTTGAGCTCCCGAATTTGATCTGGCGAGAAACGGCCGTCACGCAGCGAAAAACCAAGCACGCTGTTGTCGTGTCCGCTGGTCGTGTGTCCTGCATAGTGCACCACGACTGTCCTCGCGGACAGTGAGCCGCTCTCGCGCGGATCGCGGGCAATCTCCGCGCGAATCGCGTCGTACATCTCCTGGCGCGTGGGATTCACGTGCGTCTCGACCTGATCGTCCGGCACACCGCCGAAGGTCACGAACATCTCTGTCATGCGTTTCGCGTCTCGGCGCCCGGCGTCACCAATACCGCGGCCGACGAAGCTCAATACTTGAAAATCTTCCGGCTGCGCGGCGAGCCCGCTCACCGGATCGACCAGCACGTCGAGTGCCCGTCCGTGCGCGAGCCCGAGCTCGAGCTGGCCGATGTCGCGGTGTCTCTTGCGATAGTTCTCGAGATCGAACAAAGCGTGGATCGGATGCGAAGGATCTGTCTTCTTTCCAGCCGCAAGGTACGCATCTTTCGCGCGGTCGTGGACCCAGATGGAGGCATACGCGCCGCGATCTTTCGGATGATCGATCCCGTACTGAAACCAGTTGTTGCCGGCAACCGCGTTCAGCTTCGCGTCGGTGAGCAGCACGCTCGGATTGCTCGGAGAAAACTCGGCGCGGCTGCGGACGACGGTCTTGAGTCCCACGGCACAGCGGACGTTGCCTTGCTCTGAGTCTTTGAGCCGCGCTGCGAGGCGATCGAGCATGAATGAACCTGAGCGTTTCGTGAGATCGACCTCCGCGAGTGGACCGATCAGCTCTGGATCCTGGCCCGGTAGCTTACCTTGGGCGCCGAGCGACAAGAGCCGCGAAAACGCGGCCACCGTCTCCTCGAGATCGAGACCGGGATAAAGCGCTTCCAGTTCCGCCGCCGGATCGGCCGATCCGAGAACCGCCGCGAGAGCGACGCTGTCGAGCGTCTGCGAGCCACCGTTCTTTGTCGGAAGCGTCGCGGTCACGGTGTTCCACGCGGCGAGGATTTCGCGCCGCGCGAACTGGTGTTCCGGTGACACCCCGCGTTCACCTGAAAGTCCGAAGAGCGTGTGCAGCTCGCTTCCGCCGGATACGTCGACAGCGAGGTTCTTTCGCGCGGAGCCCTCCTCCCGCAGCGAAGCAGCGAGGTTGCGGAGCATAGTATCAAATCGGCCGCGCACCCGTTCCAATGTATGTCGCGTGCACGACGGTTCACCGGCCAAGTCGGAGAGAATTGCGCTGCGATAGGCGCTATCCTCGAAGTAGCGGGCGACATCGATCGGCTGCCCGTCAAGCTCAAGCGTGACGTTGCGGAGCTCGAGCGCACCGAGCACGGCACGCGGCTCGCCATCCTCGGTGATCGGCGCAATCCTCGGTGCGCTCAACTCGAGCTCTACCGCGCTGCCCGCGAGCAAGGCCTCGAGGTCGTGCGTCGCTCCGAGGTGCTTCTGAAAGCGATCGAACACCTCCGGATTCATTTGTGCGACGAGCCCGTAGGTATCGTCGGTCACCAACTGCAAACGATCGAGCCCGATGCGGGGAATCAGATCGAGGTAGTCCTGCCGCATCGAAGGCTCGAGATCGCCCGCTCGGTGAGCCGCAGTGAAGAGGCGCGTCACGGTCTCCGAGCTCAGCGCACGTGAGAAACCGTCGTTCGCCAAAGCATCGAAGATCGCACGCTGCTGATCTTCCGGCGCGTCTTGAAACTCGCTGCGGGTGAAGAAGAGATTCCACTCCTCGTCGCTCGCCTCGGCCGCCGGCGTCACTGTCTTTGCGAACAGCGAGAACAGATTGGTGCGTTCGAAGTCAGGAAGCTCGAGGAGCAGTCGAGTCGCGCGTTCCCGAATCTGCGCTGGTTGAGCGAATACGCTTCGAACCTGCTCGTAGGCCGCCGGGCTGAACTGGTTTGCGCGAAGGTAGATCAGCGCACGTTGGTTCTGCTCGACGGTGATTCCTTGTTGAAGCTTGCCTTCTCTTTCGGTACCAGCGATCGCTTCGCGCATCCCGTCGAGCACACCCGTAACCGCACGTTTCCATTGGGTCTCAGTCGCATTCTCCGGCTTTTGAGCCTCGAGCGCGGAACGAAGATGTTGGGTCCCCTCGGGCGTCGCCAACATCGCACGAAGAGCAAGCGCGCGATCGCCGTCCGCAAATTTGCGCCCTTCTCGACGGAAGCGCTCATCGTCCCCGCGGCCGTCGAAAGTGACTGTATCGGGACTCCAAGAAGAGCCAAACAGTCGGGCGATCGCCGCCGCGGCTTCCGCCAGCGCTTCGCCGACCATCTCGAAGAAGCTCGGTTCCTCGACCGTCTTATCTTCGATCGTCAGCTGTTTCGAGAGGTCCGGTTCGGCGATCGCTTTCGCGCGCGTGGGCCTTTCGTTGCCTTCTCGATAGAAGCGGACCAGCTCGCTGCCGGCGCGTAGATCGAACGCCGCTCCCGGCTGCGGGCCAGCCATCGCTACGTCGTCGGCGATCAGGCTCAGTGTCCGCAGGGACAGGTCGTTGGCGCGCAAGTAGTCGTCGAAGTCGTTCGGATCACGCTCGAGCTGCAGGAGCAGCTGCGCAGGGGTCAGCTCGTCATTGCCGATCTGAAAGGTGATCGGCTCGCCGCCCGCATTGATGGTGTCGAGGAGCAGCAGAAGATCGCGAACCGTCTCGCGATCGCTCTCGCCCCGAGCGACGGCTTCGATGTTATCGCGCGCGCCTGCGCCGATCCGGGTGATGAAAAATTCGTCGCGACAATTCGGTGCCGCAAGCAGCTCGTTCTTCGGCTGTTGCCGCTCTGCAAACGTGCGCGCTCCAGTGCCGGGCAGTGCATCGTCCGTCGAAATGCGCGGTGCTTCGCCGGTCTTGGTGAGGAGCGCTGCGCTGTTGGTTTCATTCCGTCGTCGTTGAATCTCGATCGCCATGTTGCGACGGCCTATCGCAGGGAACGTGCCGGCCGAGCTCCGCGCTTTCTCTCGGCTTTTTCGCGTGTCCCATGCCTATAGGGCGGCCGCACAACTGTGTGGCCGTGCGGCGCTACCGAAAATTTTCGGGGTCGATGCCGTACTTGTTCATCCAGCGGTAGAGCGATTTGCGATCACACTTCAGCTCTTCGGAGGCGCGTTTCACGTTGCCGCCGGCGAGCTTCAATGCGGCTTCGAGACGTTCGCGATCCGGCGCACCGCCCTCTTGCGCATTCACGCGCACCAACAAAGGACGCTGCAATTCGCGCGGTAGATGCGGCAGATCGAAGACTTCGCTGTCGGCGGCCGAAGTGGCCACGCGACGCGCCATCTGACGGACCTCGCGCGCATTCAGCGGCCATTCGTGGAGCAACAATGCTTCGATCGCTTCCGCAGTCCAGGGACGCGGGCCGAACGCTTGTACGAAGTGTTCCAGCAACGGCACCACATCCGCGCGGCGCTCCTTGAGCGGCAACAAGCGCAAGACCCAGTCACCGAGACGCGCAAAAAGATCGCGCCGAAATCCGCTCTTCTCGATGTCGACCTGCGTCGCCGCGACGATCCGCAGATCGACGGTCTTCGGCACACCGCGGCCGAGTGGATAGACGATCCGTTCCTCGACGACGCGCAACAACTTCGCTTGTAGCGGCGCAGGCAGCTCGCCGATCTCGTCGAGGAACAAAGTGCCGCCTGAAGAACGTGCGATATAACCTTCGCGGTCATCCTCCGCGCCGGTAAACGCGCCCTTTTTGTGACCGAAGAGCTCCGACTCCATCAAATGCGGAGGGATCGCTGCGCAGTTGAGGGCCACACATTCGCCGCTGCGTTTGCTCAATCGGTGGAGCGCACGGGCAGTGATCTCTTTGCCAGTGCCGGTGTCCCCGAGGATCAACACCGACGCGTCATCTCGCGCGATCGCCGCCACCGAACGCCGCAGCGCGACGGCAAATGCAGAGCTCCCGACGATCTCTTTCGCCGCGTGTGGATCGCTGCCGGCTTCGGGCAACAATCCTTCCGGAGGTTCTTCGTCGACCACCAACACCGTATCGCCGATCGAGAGCACGCTCCCGTTCGACAAGAGCGCACGTTCGTTGCGCGCACCGCCGACGAAAGTGCCGTTCTTGCTCGTCAGATCGCGCACTGCGTAACCGCCGAGTGAAGCGTCGAGATAGATCTCGCAGTGTTCGCGCGAGAGGCGCGCATCGTCGATCTTTCCTGCGCCGGCTGCGCTGCGTCCGAGCGTGTAACGCTTCCCGTCGAGCGCGAATCTCTTCCCGACACTGCTCGCATCGGCGCTGTGTGCGATCAGGAGCGCACGCGCGCGGGCCGGTGCGAGTGGGAGCTCTCGCCGGTCTTGAGTCGTCTGATCAGCCACGCCGCGCGGAGATTATCATGCTACGGATGTGATCGATGAATCGAGCTCTGATCTTCGCTCCATACTTGGTGCTCGCCGCGTGCAGCGGTTCGAATGGTGCTTCGCCTCAAGCCACGAACACGGAGATCGCCGAGGCAAAAGCGTCCGCGCTGGCCGCACCAATGGCCGAGAAACGTCCCTACGACGTGGTCTCGCCGCACGGGACGCGCAACGATCCGTACTATTGGCTGCGCGACGACACTCGCAAAGATCCAGCGATGCTCGCCTATCTCACCGCGGAGAACGAATACGCGAATCGAGCGCTCGCTCCGGTGAAAGAGCTGGAGAACAAGTTGTTCGAAGAGATGCGTTCGCGCATCAAAGAAGACGACTCCTCGGTGCCGATCTTCAACGAAGGTTATTGGTACTATTCGCGCTTCGAAACCGGCAAACAACAGCCGATCTACGTGCGCCGTAAAACAACGATGGAAGCGCCCGAAGAGATCCTGCTCGACGGCAACGCGCTCGCCGAAGGCCACTCTTTTTACCGCATCGGACGTTACGTAGTGACCCGCGACGGCAACCTGCTCGCCTGGGCGGAAGACACCGTCGGCCGCAATCAATACACGCTGCGCTTCAAAGACCTCAAAACGAACACTGTCCTCGCGGACACGGCGAAGAACATATCCCCGAGCATGGCCTGGGCGAACGACAATAAAACGCTGTTTTACACGGGAAAAGACGAGACTACGCTGCGCCCGGATCGCGTCTTCCGGCACGTGCTCGGAGCGACCGCCCCCGATGAACAAGTGTTCAAAGAAGATGATGCCCAGTTCTACGTCGGCGTCGGCAAAACGAAGTCGCACAAATATATCGTCATCGGTGTCTCGGCGACGATGCTCTCCGAATCACGCCTCATCGATGCCGACAAACCGATGGGCCCGCCGCGCGTGGTGCTCGCGCGAACAAAAGATCATATTTACGACATCGATCATCTCGACGGCCGTTTCCTCTTCCGCAGCAACAACGCCGGCAAAAATTTCCGCGTCGCCGAAGCGAAAGAAGGCAGCGAAGGTAATCCGAAGAAATGGAAAGACGTGATCGCTCACCGCGATGACACGCTGGTTGAAGAATTCGCGGTGTATCACGGCTTCCTTGCGGCCTCGGTGCGCAGCGGCGGCCTCCGCAAAGTGTTGGTCCTGCCCGCGAAAAAGCCGCAATATTTTCTCGATGCACCCGATCCGACGTACGCCATGAGTGTCGTCGACACGCCCGACGCCAAAACCACGAGCGTTCGTTTCAACTACGATTCGATGGTCGCGCCGCTCTCGGTCTTCGAGGTCGACGTGCTCAGCAAAGCTCGCAAGCTGCTCAAACAACAACCGGTGCCGGGCTACGATCCATCACTGTACGCGAGCGAATACGTCCATGCAGTCGCCGCCGACGGCGTGCGGATCCCGATCTCCATCTCGTATAAGAAGACCACTCCGCTCGACGGCACCTCACCTCTGTTCATGTATGGCTACGGCTCCTACGGCTACTCTATGGAGCCGCGTTTCGATCAGACCACGGTCAGCATGCTCGAGCGCGGTTTCATCTATGCCATTGCCCATGTTCGCGGCGGCGAAGAGATGGGCCGTGCTTGGTACGAAGAGGGCAAGCTGCTGAAGAAGATGAACACTTTCACCGATTTCATCGCGGCTACTGAACATCTCGTGACGCGGCACTACGGGTCGAAAGACCAGGTCTACGCGATGGGCGGAAGCGCCGGCGGCCTATTGATGGGTGCGATCGTAAATCTGCGCCCGGAGCTCTATCGCGGCATCGTCGCGCTGGTTCCGTTCGTCGATGTGGTGACCACCATGCTCGACGAGTCGATCCCGCTGACCACCAACGAGATGGATGAATGGGGCAATCCGAAAGAGAAAGCGTCCTACGACTATATGCTCGCCTACTCACCGTACGACAACGTGAGGGCACAGGCCTATCCATCGATCTACGTGCGTACTGGCCTTTGGGACAGTCAGGTCCAATACTTCGAGCCCGCGAAGTGGGTCGCCAAGCTGCGCGCCACCAAGACCAACGACAACCTGCTGGTCATGGACACAGACATGACCTCCGGTCACGGCGGCGCATCGGGACGTTTCGATCGGCTGCGGCAAACAGCGCGTGCGATGTCTTTCGTCTTACACGTCAAAGATCGCCCGGACGCGCGGTGAGCTCCTCGCTCAATCCCAAATGAAGAGCCACTTCACACCTCGGTAGACACCGACGAACACCCAGCCGACCGGGCCAGGGCTCACTTCTTGTTCGAAGGTCATCTGCACCGTCGCCAGAGTCACCCGATTCTCCATCCCGCGCAGCTGCGCCTCCAACAGCTCCAGCTCTTGGGTGACGCGCGCGAGCTCCTTTTCCACTTCGAGCATCGACTTCACGTCGTTCGCTTGGGCGAGCAAGCCTTGGAGTCGTTCCCGCAGGCGCTTCGCATTGTCGATCCTGATCGAGAGATCAGTGTGCTGCGCCGTGACTTCTTCGACGTGTAAGCTCTTCTTCGTGACTTTGCCGAGCTTCTCGAACTGCGCGATCGCATCGTCGAGCTGTGGGGCCGGAACGCGCACCGTCATTGAAAACTCATCTTCACCGGAGACGTAGCCCCCGGCCGCGGTCGCCGCTTCTCCGATCTTTGCTGCGAGAGCCTTCCTGTCCTCCAGGCCATCGTGCTCGTAGGTCAGGTCCGCTTCGCGAATCAGGACGCGTCCGGAGGATCCCATGTCCGGACTTGTGGCAGGCGCGTCTAAACCCGCGGCACAGGCGCCGCTTCCGAGAAAGCTAACCGCTGTCAGCCAGGCCCGCCGCGATTGTTGGTGCTTCATGTTCGCGGCTTCAACGCGCGCAGTCGTGGTTAGGTCTTCCGTGAGGGCGCACAAGCCCGTCTTCACGAACCTTCACGATCCATCGAAGTTCTTCGCGCAATGTAAACGCCGCGGCGACGTCCCAGGTGTTGAATGCAACGAACAGGAGACAACAAAATGAAACGAATGAAGAAGATCGTCCTCGCCTCCAGCCTTGCCGTAGTCATGCTCGCCGGAGCTGCCACCGCGTTTGCTCGTCCGGGTGGACCCGGTGGATCGGGCGGATTCCCCGGCATGTTCATGATGCGGCTGTTCGGAGATCTCGATCTCACCGAACAACAAGAGCTGCAAGCGATCCGCGCCCGCCGCGCGATCAAGGAACAAGCGCAACAAGCGCGCGAAGAGAGCTCGGTCCAGATCGGACAAGCGATCGACGAGCTCGGCAAAGCGAACCCCGATTCCCAGAAGCTCCACGGACTCGCCGATCAAGCGATCGCCCGCTTCACCAAAGTCGCGCACAGCGCGATCGATCAGATGCTCGCGATTCACGCGACGCTCTCGCCTGAACAGAAGACGACGCTCCATACTCGTGCAAAAGAGATGCACGAACGCCGCATGGAAAAACGGGAACGCCGCGAACAGCGCGACGAGAAGAAGCCGGCCCGCCGCTAAATGTAGAGTTGAGGTAGAGTGAATTGAGATGATGAGAACCATCCTCGTCGTCGACGACGATGATCGCTTACGCGAGCTCGTCGCCGAATATTTGAAGTCGCGCGGCTTTGGTGTGGTCACCGCCGCGGACGGCGAGGATGGTCTCGCGCGCGTCAAAAGCGGCGGTATCGACATCGTCGTGCTCGACGTGATGTTGCCGGGCAAAGACGGGTTCGAGATCTGCCGTGAGCTGCGCGCGTTTTCGCGTGTCCCGGTGATCATGTTGACCGCGCGCGGGGACGAGACCGATCGCATCGTCGGCTTGGAGCTCGGCGCCGACGATTACATGCCGAAGCCGTTCAATCCGCGTGAATTGTTGGCGCGCATTCAAGCGGTGTTGCGCCGCGTGGAACAACCGCAGGACAAAGGTTCGACGCTCAATGCGGGGCCGATCGCCGTCGATCAAGATCGCCGCGTCGCGCTGCTCGACGGAGCACAACTCGACCTGACCACGACCGAGTTCGAGATCCTGCGAACCTTGGTGGCGAATGCAGGACGCGTCATTCCGCGCGAACGGCTGATGGAGCTGGCGCGCGGCGAAGAGTTCGCGTCTTTCGATCGCAGCGTCGACGTACACGTCAGCCACATCCGCAAGAAGCTCAACGATGACCCGAAAAATCCGCGCTTTTTGAAGACGGTACGCGGCATCGGATACACGATTCCGCGCGAGCCCGAGTGATGTCGCTGCGACTGAAGCTCGCGTTGTTGTTGTTCACCATCGTCGGCGCGACGTTGCTCGCGGCGTGGTGGTTCACCGGCCGCACGGTGTTACAACCGTTCGCGCGCGAGGTGATGGAAGTTTATCTCGACGAGGTGGTCTACATCGCGGACCGCGTCGAAAAAGGGGTCGACGCGCGTGAGTTGGCGCGCGAGCTCAACCTGGAGATCGACGTCGTCCAACAAGAACCTCCGCTGATGCGCCGCGCAGAACGCGGGCGATCGCGCTGCGAAACCGAACCGCGTGGAAAGTTCATGATCACCCATTGCCGCGGGCGGCGCGCACCGGTCGCGGTGGCGACGAGCCTCGGTTACGTGGTGGTGCGCCGCGAGCTCGACATCGGCAAACCGGGCCAAAGGATCAGTCAGGTCTTGGCGTTCATCGCGGTGGTGGTGGTCTTGCTCTCGGCGGGCATCGCCGTCGTGGCGACGCGTCCACTGAAGACGACCAGCGACGCGATGCACCGCATTGCACGCGGAGATCTCTCGCACCGCCTGCCGCTTGGTGGCGGCCGAGAGCTGACCGAGGTGGCGCGCGCTTACAACGCCATGGTCGATCGCGTGGAGCTGTTGTTGCGCACGGAGCGCGAGCTGATGGCCGGGATCTCGCACGAGCTGCGCACCCCGCTGGCGCGCCTGCGCGTGGAGATGGAAATCCTGCGCGACTATTCGGTGCCCGAATCGCGCCTCGGGGCGATGGAGAAAGACGTCGAAGAGATCGATCGTTTGATCGGCCAGCTGCTCGAATCCTCGCGGCTTTCGCTGGGCGATCGGCCGCTGTCGCGCGATCGCTTGGAGCTGTCGTCGATCGTTCAGGAAGCGATGGAGAAGACACCGCTTCCTGACCATCAGATCAGGTTGCTCGACGAACGACCCGCGGCGATCATCGGCGATCGTTATTACCTGGTGCGCGTCGTTTCCAATCTTTTGGAGAACGCACGCAAATACGCGCCGCCCTCGACCGAAGTGCAGGTGACCGTGCGCGGTGGAAGCTTGGAGGTCGCCGATCGCGGGTCCGGCGTCGAAGCTTCGGAGCTGGAGAAGATCTTCGAGCCGTTCTACCGCGGCTCGCGCCAACGAACACAGGCGAACAAGAGCGGGCTGGGGCTCGGATTGATGCTCGCGCGCCGCGTGGTCACGATTTTGGGTGGAACGATCCGCGCGGAGAATCGCGAAGGTGGAGGCCTGTCGATCCGCTTCGAGCTACCGCTCGCTTAAGGGAAATGTGCCCAGCAACAAGTGTTCCGCGCCCCGCGAAGCGAGCCGCGACTCGTAGAGCTTGAATTCGCGCACCAGGAATTCTTCCGACGCCAAAGACGCGTTTTTTTCGAGAAATTTCGGTGCAAACGAGCGCTCCGCATCTTTGATGCGCGCGATGGTCAGGTGCGGCGCATAGGAGCGTTCGTCCGGCGGAGCTCCGCAGTCGACCACTGTCCGATCGACCAGGTTCGCCAGCGCACTGATCTCTTGGACAGGTTGGATCCCGGCCCACAACACACGAGCCGGTCCACGCTCCGGAAACTTGCCCACGCCCTCGGCGCGCAGCGTAAATTGCGGCGCCTCAATCTTCGCCAGGGCCTCGAGCAGGCGTGGCACGTCCTCGTAGTCGCCGATAAATCGCAGCGTAAGATGCAGATGTTCGCGCGGCACGAAACGTACGCCGCGCTCCTTGTTCATCAGCGGCGCCACGAGCTCGCGGACCGCGTCCGGTACGTCGACCGCGACGAAGAGACGAGGCATCAGGGGCAACCGAGATTGGCGATCGTGGTGCGATTCGCCGAATCCTCGAAACACTCGTTGTGCGCGCCGCGCGACGTGCCGCTGCCGTCATCGTCGACGAGCACATGGACTGTGCGCGGCGAAACCGGCGGATTCGCCCAACGGACGCTCACGAACTGTGCTTCGCCGGGATAAAGCGGGCCCGTGGTCACCGCCGTCGCAAACGCGAGGTTCGCAGACGACGGAGGCCCATCGTAAAACGCGACCGAGACACCGGCCGGCACCAACAGCGCACCACGATTCTCCACCCAGACACCGATCAAATTCGCTGCCGAACAACGTTTGACGCTCGCCGGCATCACGGCCAAAAGATCAGGTGCCGCGAGCGCCGGCGTATTCGCCGTGCCTTGGACGTTCGTGCGGTAGGTGTTCGTGCCGAGCCACGACGCGGGCTCCGGATAAGGAACCACGCCGTCCACCGACACATTGGTGATGTGATACGAGTGCTGATTCCACAGCGGCAACGTCGAAACCCAGTTGTCTTGTACGTCGCTGAAGACGCGTAAACCGCGCGTCGTGGTGCTGCGGCCAAAGTTGTTCGCGCCGACGACGATCTCCGCGTTGCCGTCGTTGTCCACGTCCGCGATCACCGGATATTCGTGTGCGGTCAGCGTGGAGTTCGGCGTCGACCAAACCACCGACGCGCTCGACGTCCCGACATAAGCGAAGACGAAGAGCGTGTTTTCGTCGTTGTAAACGACCTCTGCGGTGCCGTCGCCGTCGAAATCGAACACCGAAGCGCCGGTGCGCGACGAGGAAAATTCTTGGATGGTGTTCGACCAAACCAAGGACGAGTCGAGGTTGAGCACCGTGTATCGGGTGCGTCCCACGATACCGATCTCGGGCTCGGGATCGCTGTCGAAGTTGGCGATCGTCGGTGGTCCGCCGAAACCGCCGCCGCGCACCGGTACTGTCCAAACGACCGAACCGTCGCTGTCGAGTCGGTACACGTTGCGATTCGCGACTTGGATGAATTCGGGCGCTGCATCCGCGTCGAGCTGCGCGACGGCCACGAAACCGTCGTCACGCGCCGGGAAGTCCCAAGCGATGTCGCCGTTCGCGCGGTACGCAGTTTTTCCGGCGATCACTTCCTGCACATTGTCGCCGTCGATGTCCGCCGCCACCGCGAGGCCGCCGACTCCGTTCGAACCGTGACCGCTGGTACCGCAAAAACGGACCGCGCCGGTGCGGCCTTCGAGCACGCATCCCCCGCGGATCACTTCCGGACCTCCGCCGTCGAGATCGGCGATCGCCACGCCGCCCCACAAGGCCTGGATCGGACGGCACGAAGCCGTGGTGCATTGCCAATACAAAGTTCCGTTGGCGCGAAAAGCGAGCACCCCGCCGGTCCAGGCTTCGGTGACGATCTCCGGTACACCGTCACCGTCGAGATCCGCAGCGGCGACGTTTCCCGCGGGTGCGACGCGCAGCGCAACTCCGGTCGCGCTCCACAGCTCGCGTCCGTTTTCGCCGGAAACTGCGCGTAAAATGCCCGCATTCAGCGTGTGCGCGAGCGGATCGTTCGCGGGGCCGGTGGTGTCGAAAGAGATGAAGACCACGTCGGGAATGTCATCGCGATCGACATCGCCGTCGCCGTTGTCGTCGGTCAGGTTGATCACCGCGGGCGTGCTCATCACCTGATCTTTTTCCGGATTCGGCGTGCCCGCACCGGGGACCCAGCTCCACTCGTCCGCCGGTTGGAAGACGCCGGGCGGAGGGGTGTAACGGCAGGTACTGTCCGAAGGGCCACCTGTACGGAAGGTCAGGGGAGGATCGCAGGCATCGCCCATTCCATCCAGATCGCTGTCTTCTTGGTTCGGGTTGAAGACGGCGATGCAGTTATCGTCGCCGTCGAGGACGCCGTCACCATCGGTGTCGTTCGTCGACGCGTCCGGGAAGGTCGTCGCGTCCGGGAAGGTCGTGGCGTCCGGCGCGCTCGCGTCCGGTTGGACGGTGGTGCCCGTGTCTTCGACGCCGGCGTCGGCTTCGGCGACCCCGGTGTCCGCACCCGCGTCGTGCAGCTCATCGAGGATGCCGGCATCTTGCTCGGGCACGACGACGTTACATTGCCCGGCGATGCATACCTGATCCGAAGGACAGTCTTTATTCGTGGAGCAAACGCCGCCGCCCGGCGGATCCTCGCTACACGCACCGGCGAAAACTAAAATTGCCGCCGCACCCAAGAACCCGAAACGCATAAAGGCGGGGGTATCATGAGTGTGGCCGGTCTACATCAGTATGTGCGCGTAGGGACCGAGATGGACCACCGCCGTCTCACCTTCGAGCTCGACTTTTACGCGGCGCGGCGCACCCGAAATTTTCGAGGCCAGCACGTCTTCGACCAAACCATCCGCGGGGATCGGACCGATCGCCGCTTCCAGCCGGGCCCTCGACATCCGCACGCTGTTGGCTTTATCCGACAGGTTGGAGAGCGCGACCAAAGAACGTTCGCCCTCGCGAACCAGGGCCAGGACGTCGTCGCGATCGACCGGCAGCCGCTCCAGCTTCTTGGTACGCAGCGCGGGCAGCTCGTCTCGCAGCGCATTCAACGCGCGCAGCGTCTCCACCGGCTGATATTTTTCCGCGCGTGCTCGATCGAAATCCTTCGCGCTGATCGGACCGCGGTTGAGATCGCGCGTATCGAGCGCGCGTTCCATGCTCGTAGGCACGCCGAGCTCGTTCAAGATGTCGTGACGTTTCTTCTGCTCCGACTTCATGAACTCGGGCTGATTCGCCGCGCCGATCTCATCGCCGTAATAGATCACCGGTGTACCGGGAGCCATGTAGAGATTGAAGTACGCGCTCGCGATCCGGGAGGGATCGTGCTCGAGCAGATTCGCCGTACGTCCACCGAGACCACGGCCCGCAAAATCCATCGCGCCTTTCGCCAACAGTTGCGCGCGTACATCGGCGCGCACGTGCGGGCTCATCAGATCGGTGCGCATCTCATCGTGATGGCCGAGCATGTTGAGCCACACCGCGCGATCGGGGAGCACCGGCAAACTATCGTAGGTTCGCCAAAACGCGTCCGCGTTTCCAGTGAAGATCATCTCGCGCAACGCCGCCTGCATTTCAAAGGCGAAGATGCCGTCGCCTTCGGAGCTGGTCGGCACGCCCGCGATCTCGATCGGTTTGCCGAAATATTTCGCCGCTTCGTCGATGCCGAAACCGACTTCCGGCAAAGTGATCCCTTTGCCAGGTACCACGTGGCGGATGAACGACTTGAACAACGCCTGCAGCGCGTGCGTCTCTTTCAAGCTTTCGAAGTCGGTGCCCGGCTTTTTGAACCAATGTGGAGCCGCGTCCATTCGTTTGCCGACGTTACCCACGTTCGCTTCGCTGCCGAGCAAACCGAGCAGATCTTCGAGCACCCCGGGATTCGCGAGGTTGAGGTCGACCTGGAATGGATAGAACGAGTGAAAGATCTGGTGCGGCTCGCCGTTCACTTCGACGTCGATCCAATGTTTGTCGGACGCGTGCGGAAAGATCAGCCACACCGCGGATAACATGCCGTCGGCGTGGCGCACGATGTTGCGCGGGCGACCGTCGATGTTCACCGGCTCTTCGCTGACGATCTTCGCGCCGTCGACGCGCACGTAATAGTCGAGCTTCTCTTTGTCACCGCGCAACAACGCCTGAAACCATTTGTGCTGCGTCGAGGTGTGATTCGCCGGAATATCCGTCATCACGCGAAAGCCGCGCGCGATCGCTTCCTTCATGAAGCGTTCGTACGCCGCGGTGCCGCCGAGCTCCGCTTTCGGCTCGAATGACGAGACATCATAGCCGCCGTCGCCGCCCGGTGACTCGTAGTGCGGGAGCAAAAAGATGTTCTTGATCCCGAGATATTCGAGATGATCCAGGCGACCGATCAAGCTGTCGAAGGTCGCGCTGCTCTTTCCGTCGGGCGTACCGAAGTGTTGTGCATACGCGTAATAGACCGGTTCGGAGTACCAGTTGTCGGGCAGCTCCTGAAAACGTCGCGTCACTTCGATCGGTTGTGCGGCGAGTGTCTTGGCGGCGATGCGAAAAAAGCGCGTGGTGATCTCGTCCGCTTGCGCGGGATTGATCGTCTTCGCCACCTCTTCGATGTGCGCGACATCAGCCCGCGTCGAGTGTTTCGTGAGGAAGTCGCTCCAATGATTTTTCTCGGTGAACGCACCACGGATCGCTTGCGCTTCGATCTTCGGATCAATCTGGTCGCCCACGGGTACCGCGAAACGTAACGCGTGCCGCTCCAGTGCCGGAGGTTTTTTTCGCGACGGAGCTTTCTTGCGACCGACGATCGCGGCGCTTTGTACCGGCGCGGCGTACGCGCTCGACGCAAGCGGCGGGTTCGTCTCGAGCGGCTGCTCTTGGTGTTCGACCTGTTCCGCAGCCGGCACGATCACTTGGCCGGTGATGTTTTGGACGCGCCGCACGATCGAGCTTATCGGCGGCGGACGCTTACTCGTCTCCTGTAATCAGACGTCGACTTTTCGTTTTCGCGGAATGAGCGCGGCGCCCGCAAAAGAGACGAATAACACCCCAAAAGCGAAGAGAAATGCTTTGCCGGCAAAACGCGGTGGGGCCACGGCAGCGACCATTTTCAGGTCGACTTTGATGTTCCGGTCGGGGTGCGCCCGATGGCACATCTGGCAATCCTCCGCCGTCACGTGGTCCGGCGCGTGGCACTGCCGGCAAGCACCGCGCACGCCGCGATCCGCGGTCTGAACCTGCGAACCATGACACGTCAAACACGCGACGCCGTTCGCCTGATGCGAGAGATGAAAGTCGACACCGGCGGGCGCGTCGATGGAAAAATTCGCCACCAACTTCGGCCGCTCGCGGATCAACTTTTCGTGCGGTGCGGGGTGGCAAGAAGTACAGGTCATCGCCGCCGCCGGTGAAGAGCGAAACTCCGCGCCGCGATGTTCCAGGTGACATCCCGTGCAACCGATCTCGGCCTCCGCGTGTGCACGCGAGGGCCGGTGTTCCGCGTGGCAATCCAGACACTTCAACGTCGACACTTGCCCGACGCCGACGTGACACGCCGTACAGCGATCGCGCTCGCGTCCCTCCGCAGCCGCGACGAAAGTTTCATCTTCATGATGTGCCGCGAGCCTGCTGCCTGCGAGCGTCTCCGAGTCACCGCCGGCCAACATCGCGCCGGTCGCCGCCACGCCGAGCACCAGCGCGATGATCGCCGCACGCGCGCGAAACACACCTTTGTCGAGGTCCGAGGTCGCGTACCAAACGAGCTCGGACGCCTTCTTCTTTTTCTTCTTCTTCGGCGCCGAGGCCAGCGCTTCCGGGACGACGACTTTTTTCGTATCCGAACGCGGCTCTGCTGTTCTTTTGATCAGGCTGGGCGGCTGCACTTCCAAGCCGAGGCACACGCTTCCGTGCACCGCGACCAAGGTGTGGCTGCCGAAGACGATCAGATCGCCGTCCTCGATCTTCCGCTCAACGATACGTTTGCCGTTGACGTAGATGCCGTTCGAGCTGCCCGCGTCGCGCAAGATATACTTGCCTTGCCGCAGCTCGACGACGGCGTGCCGCACGCTGACACCGGGATCGTCGAGCACGATGGTGTTCGTCTGCTCGCGCCCGATGGTGATCGGCATGACGCTGAACGGATCGATCCCGCCGTCGCGGCTGACGACGATCTTCGCCCTCCCTACGGATTCCGGCGAAGAAACAAAGGCACGTAGCGCGCTCGCACGTGCGGCAAATTCACCGTCGAGTGTCGGGGCGTCGAGCCCGGCGGAGATCACCGTGTGGCCCCGCAACAGGAGTAACGCTTCGGTCTTCTGCAGCATCAAGCTGCGCTGCGCGATCTCCGTGACCTGCGAATCGATCGACAAGATCTTCGACTTTTTCGGCGGCTCCTCTGCGAGATTTGTCTGATCCACCGCGTAATCCGCGGTCTCTTCCTGTGCCGCGGCGACTTCTTTGAGCTGAAAGATCAGCGCGCCCATCTGCACGTGATCGCCTACGCGCAAGGCGACGCGCGACTTGATACGCGAACCGTTGACCATGGTACCTGTCTTTGTGGACAGGTCGAGCAACGAGAAACCTTCGTCGGTCCAAGAGACTTCGGCGTGCATCTCCGCGAGCGCGGGATCATCGAAGTGAAAGGTCGCGTCCCAACCACTGCCGATGGAGATCGAGCCACCCTGCAACAAGCGGATCGACTGTCCTTTCGTCGGACCGGAGATGATGCTGAGGACGAACATCTACCAGAGCAAAACCGTCATCAGATGACCACACAACAACATCAAGGTCATCGCCGTGGCGACGAGATGAAACGGCAACCAAGAGATCAACAAGATCTCCAGCGCGCGCCGCGCTCCGTAGAGCGAAGCGATCGACGTATTCTCCGCGACCCGCATCGCCACCGCGTGCTCCGAATCGAGCAAACGAGGCAGCTTTTTGGCGCGTTTTTCCAACATCGCGGGAATGTCTTTGGTGCTCACGCCGCGAAACAAGAGTGACCAGCCGAGCTCCCGCAAACGATCGACTTGCGACAACACACGTTTCTTGGAGAGCTCATTGAGCGACGCCAAAAAATCTGTATTCGAAGTGAGCAGATCACGCATCCGCGGCACGACGTCTTCCGGCAACAACGCTTCGTCTTCGCTCTTCGACAAGATGCGCGGCACGAACGCCGAGGCGAGCTGCCCGCCGATCCCCGCGAGGATCGACAAAGTCAGCGAGGCGAACAAAGCACCGGTCAACAAGCTGGTCGCTTGAAAGCCGGAGTGAAACAGCACCAAGCCGTACAAGGCGCCGCCGGCGATCGCATGAAAACGCGCCCACACCGCGAGTGGACCGAGGCGCTGCGTGCGCAGGCGTTTTCGTACACCGATCAAGGCCAACAACAAGATGACCACCAGCGAGGCCACCCCGGCCCACAGGCCAGGTCCCGACCAGCTCGACGGAGTGAGCAATTGGTAGAGAATGAACGCGCCGAGCGAGCTGCCCAAGAGGGCACTGACCTGAAGGACAGGATCGATAAATCGATTGCTGCGCGTGGAGCCCGATTTTTCGGCAGGAGCTGTATCGCGAGAAAGCGCCGCTTTTGGGGCGATTTTCTGCAATTCTTCAAAATAATTGCGAGGGTCGACGCGCATGATCGCCGTCGTCGGACAGTTGTAGACGCAGGCCGCGAAGTTGCGTTCGAAGCAGACGTCGCACTTCACCGCGATCAGCTCCGCTTCTTCACCCGCCTCCTCGGCTTTGGCGCCGGCCAACATCTCGAGGAGTGAAGGTGACTCCTCTTTCACTTTGGCCATCTGAATGTTGCCGAAGTCGCAGTTGCGCGCGCAGTTGCCGCAGCCGATACACGTATCTTTGATGTAGACCTCGCCGCCGGGATCGCGTGCGATCGCACCGGTCGGACAGCCGACCATACATTCGGGCGACGCACACTGCAGACAGCTCGTCGGAAAATAGAGGCTTTCGTGCTCACGTTTATCGAGCTCTTTGCGGCGGGTCATCTTCTTCCCGCGCCGCGCGAGCCGTGAATAGCCGTGAAGATCGTCGCACGCTTGCACGCAGTTTCCGCAGCGCACACACGCGTCCATGTTGATGATCAACGCAGACCGCGCTTGGCCAAGGCCCGCTTCCAACATGTCGCGCACGAAACCCATCGCGGTGTTCGAGGCGAGCACGCCCTCCTGCATCTTCGTTCGTGTCACTTGATAACGGCGGAACGCATTGAACACTTCGGGATGCTTCGAATAGATCTTGTAGACGACCGATCTCGGCACGGCCATACACTCGACCGGCTCGAGCGCCACCGCAGTCGCCGCGTAGGAACCGCCCGCAGCCACTTCTTGGTCGCCGAAAAAATCTTCCGGCCCGAGATAGGCGAGCACCTCTTCACCTTTGTGCACGCTGAGGCCGATGCGCACAAAACCAGTGCGCACCACGAACAAACGTTGCGCGGGCTCCCCTTCTTTCGCGATGACGTCGCCCTTCGAGTATTGAAGCAGCGACGAAGAGACGACGAGCTCGCGCTGCGCCGCTTCCGGCAGATCGCGAAAATAGCGGCTTTGCCGAATGAACGTGGTCAACGTTTGCCGTTGAAATACCGCTTCGACGCGTTGTTTGACCTGTTTGTATTTCTTGAGAAACAGCTCGAAGTGGGTGGTGCGCAGCTCGAGCAATTCTGCGGCGGTCACACACTTCACCGAAGCGCTGCGTTCACCGTAACCGACGACCGCCAACTCGCCGAACGATGCGCCGGCTGCGAGCTGATCGACTTCGCGCGCGCGTCCGTCGTCACCTGTCACTTGGACCAGGGCCTTGCCGCTGAGCACGACGAAAAAGGAATCGCCGAAGTCACCCTGCTTCACGACGTAGTCGCCGGCGCCGAAGCGAACGACCGATCCGTTGTCGACGAGCTTCTCGAGCGTGCCGTCGTCGACACCTTCGAGCAGCGCGACGTGTTTCAACAGATTGAGGACGGCCGCGGTCATCGCGCGCTCGAGAGAATACTCAACGTTTCTTCTTCTTATCCACCTTGCGGAGCTGCTTCTTGTCGTGGACGGGTACGGGCTTCGGCTGTTCCTCGACCGTTTCGGGCTCGACGACGGGCAGGGCCACATGCACGCGGCGCCCCGCATCCCCATCTTCGGAGAGGGTGACTTTTGCGTTGGTGCCGTCGTCGCGCATGACGAGATAGGTGCTGCTCCCAGCGAGCGTCACTTCGAGCGGCGTAACACCGAGCTCGGTCCCATTCGGTGCGATCACCCGTGCGCCCGGGGGATCGGTGGCGATCGTCGCTTGTTTGATGACGCGGACCTCGACCGGCGGCGGCATCTCGATCGGCGTCGTCTCTACAGGCTTTTGCGGCTGCGCGGGCACCATCACCGTCGTGGGGATGTTCGCGTAACCGATCACCACGCCGATGATCAGTCCGATCGATCCGGTGATCACCGAGAACCAACGCCACCCGCGCGACGCCGCTCGATGTTGATCGACGATCAACTGGCTCGGCGCTTTATCCGACGGCGCGAGCTCGGCGATCGGAGATCTCTGCGGCGGCAGCGTATCGATGCTGGTACCGAGCGTGGTGTCGGCGCGCGGCACCAGCAACGGCGTCACCTGCGTGACTTGCGCGAGGATGCTCGGCAGATAGCGGCGCAATTCGTCGATCGATTGCGGGCGATCTTCGGGCGCTTTCTCCAGCATCCACAACACGAGCCGCTCGAGCTCCGCGGGCACGGTGATCGCGGGCGCGCTCTGCGAAAAACGCGGCGGTTTCTCGGTGATCTGCTTCGAGAGGATGTCGATCACCGAAGGCCCGTCGAACGGCGGCTTTCCGGCGATCATCGCGTAGAGAATGCAGCCCAATGAGTAGATGTCCGCGCGGTGATCGATCTTTCCTGCGGAGGCTTGTTCCGGCGACATGTACTGCGGCGTGCCCGGCACTGCACCGGCGCGCGTAATATTGGCTGCGGCCTGCAAAATTTTCGCGATCCCGAAGTCGAGAACTTTGACGACGTCTTCGTTGCCGATGCGATCGAGGAAAATGTTCGCCGGCTTCAGATCGCGGTGCACGATGTTCACGGAATGCGCTTCCGCGAGTGAACGACAGATCTCGTCGAAGGTGCGGACGGACCGTTCGATCGAAAGGCGCCCGAAGTTTCGCAACACATCGGAGAGCGGGCTCCCCGTGAGCAATTCGGTGACGATGTACAATTCGCCGTCGGTCGTCCGTTGCACGTCGTAGAGGCGAAGCGTGTTCGGATGTCGCAAACGGCCGATCGCTTGGGCCTCGTTCTCGAAACGGCGTACGGCGAGATCGTCGTTCGCAAACTGCTTCTTCAAGACTTTCACGGCGACGTCGCGATCGACGGTCAATTGCCGCGCGCGATACACGACGCCGATGCCGCCTTCACCGATCGGTTCGACGATCTTGTACTGTTTGCCGAGAATCGCACCGATCATCCGGCCGGAGCCGGAGACCATGCGGACGAGGGTCGGCGCATCCGTGCTGAACCCCTCTTGATCGGGAGGGTCTTTGATCATCGGTTCTTAAGGGAACCGAGATAGTACACCGAAGGCGCCAAGCCGCGGAACACAGCAGCGCGCTGTCCCTAACTCCGCGCGAGGAAAGCTGTTTCAGTGCGAGGCGCGACCTTTTTTATCGCGCTCGAGCTGCTCCTTGTAGGCGACCGAATACCGAGTCCACGGGCGAGCTTCGAGGCGGCGGCGCTCGATCGGTTCTTCGGTTCCTTCGCAGATTCCGTAAGTTCCAGCGTCGAACTTCGCCAGCGCGACATCGATCTCGCGGAGGAGCTTCACCTCTTTGTCCAGCAGGCGCATGTTGAACGCCTCCTCGGTCGCGCGGTTCGCCTGATCCATCTCTTCGATGAGATCGGCGCCGTCGACACGCGCAGTGCTCGCGCGTTCGCGAATCCGCACGGCAACCTCTTCACGTAGCTCGGTGAGATGTTTTTTGAACTTCTCAAGCTCGCGCTTGGTGAGAGGTTTTTCTTTCTCTTTCTTGCTGGGCTTTACCATTGTCGACCTTTGAGCGAGCCAGCCTCGCACATTTTAGGCCACGATGCCATGCTCGGCGGCCGTCGTATTGTCGTTGTGGCCGGCACCGCCGAAGTTCACGGGCACCCGATGGATCTCGGCAAATCGATCGCTGTTATCGGTCTCGGCTGCCGCTTTCCGGGCGCAGCGAGCCCCGAGGAATTGTGGCACAACGTCTCAAACGACGTCTGTTCGATCGCGCCGCTGCCCGCCTCGCGCTTCAACAAACCGCGATACTACGACCCCGCGATCGGCACCTACGGGAAGAGCTACTCGGCGGTCGGCGGGTGGATCGAGGACCATCCCTTCTCCGCAAAACACGCGCGCCTCACACCGCGTGCGATCGAGGCGACGGACATCGCGCATCTGTGGACGCTCGAAGTGGCGGAACGTGCGCTCGAAGATGCGCGCATCGCGCCGGATTCGATCCAAGGAAAAAACGTCGCGGTGATCATCGGTCATGCGCGCGGTTCGATGATGACCGCGAACATGGCGTTCGCCACTGCGGTCGAAGGCATGCTCGACGGCGTCGACCTTGTTTCCGCAGCGGTCAAAGCGCGGACGATCGAGATGCTGCACGCACGTTATCCGCAGCGAAATGAAGACGGCGGCACCGGATCCATGGCCTCGGGTTGTGCGGCGTTGATCGCACATTCTTTTGGGCTCACGGGAAGGCATATGGTCGTCGACGCGGCGTGTGCCTCGAGCTTCGCGGCGATCGAGATCGCGATGAGAGGATTGGAGCAAGGCAAGATCGATCTCGCGATCGCGGGCGGTGCGAGCTACAGCCAAGAGCTCTCGGTGATCATGTTCGCGCAATCGCGCGCGCTCTCACCGGATGGAAGTTTCCCGTTCGATCGCCGCGCAAACGGCTTCATCAGCTCCGACGGCATCGGCTTATTCTTGTTGAAACGCATGGAAGACGCGATGCGCGACGGCGATCGCGTGCGCGCGGTTTTGCGCGGCATCGGCGGTTCTTGCGACGGAAAAGGCCGCGCTTTGTGGGCTCCACGCAAAGAAGGACAGGTGCTGGCCATCCGGCGTGCGTATCGCGAAGCGGGGATCGATCCGGCTTCCGTCGATCTGATCGAAGCCCACGCGACGAGCACACCTTTGGGCGATCGCGTGGAAGTCGAAGCGCTGCACGAGGTGTTTTCAGCATCGAAACGTGCGGCGCCCCTGTCCATTGGATCAGTAAAAGGAAATTTCGGTCACACGCGCGAAGCGGCGGGCGCGGCCGGGTTGATGAAGGCGATCCTCGCGCTGGAGCACGCGACGCTCCCGCCCACGGGCAACTTCCGCGAGCCTTCACCGGAGATTCCGTGGCGCGACGTCGACATCGAAGTGGTCACCGCACCGCGACCTTGGAATACGCGTGGTGTGCGGCGCGCCGGTGTCGACGCGTTCGGGATCGGCGGGCTGAACTATCATTTGTTGGTCGAAGAGGCCAAACCGTCACCTGGTCTTTCGATCAGGGTGCCTTCGCGCGTTGAAAAGAAGCCGCGCGACATCGCCATCGTCGGTATCGGCGGGCGTTTTCCGGGCGCGGGCTCGCCTCAGGATTTTTGGGAAGTATTGGCCGCGAAGCGCGACGTGATGCGCGAGGCGCCGGCGAATCGCTGGAACAAAGAGATCTATTTTCAGCCGGGCGATCGCGCGCCGTATCGCACGTATGCGAAACGCGGCGGCTACATTACCGACTTCGTCGCGGACTGGAAGCGACACAAGATTCCGCCGAAGCTGATCGAGCGGAACGATCCGCTGCAGTTCATGTTGCTCGAGTCGGCGATCGACGCGATCGACGATGCGAAGATCGATCTTCAGAAGATCGATCGCACGCGCGTCGGTGTGTTGGTGGGCTCGGTCTTCGGCAGCGATTACGCGCTCGAGCTCGCACTGGCCATCCGATCAACCGAGGTTGCGGAGGCGGTCAGCGAAGCGATGGGCTTGCCGGCGTCTTCAGAGCAAATTCAGGCGATTTTGGCGGCGATCCGCGCGCGGTTGCCGAATATCAACGAGGACTCGAGCGGAAGCTTCTCGTCATCCACCCTGGCCTCTCGGACATCGAAAACTTTGGACCTGATGGGCCCGTCGTATTCGATCGATGCGGCATGTGCTTCGTCGCTCGCGTCGCTCGAAGCGGCGGCGGAGCTGCTCGGTTCGGGCGAGGTCGACGTCGTGTTGTACGGCGGCGGCGAGCGCGCGATGCGGGTGCAGCGTTACGAAGCGTATTGTCAGTTTTATGCTTTGTCGCGCGGTGATCGGCCGCGACCTTTCGACGAAGCGGCCGACGGATTTTTGCCCGGTGAGGGTGCGGCGGTCTGCGTGTTGAAGCGGCTCGAGGATGCGCGTCGCGACGGCGATCATGTGTATGCGGTGGTGAAGGGGATCGGATCTTCTTCGGACGGTGAACGCAAAAGTATGCACCGCAACAGTCCGCACGGGCTTGCGCGCGCGATGAATCGTGCGCTCGATGAGAGTGGCCTCGAAGTTTCGAGCGTGGGCTTCGTGGAGTGTCATGGCGCGGGAACGGCGGTCGGCGATCGCGCCGAGGTCGCGGCGCTGCACGAGGTGTATCGGACCGCGGAGCGCACCGAGCCGCTGTGGATCGGCGGCGTGAAGAGCACGGTGGGACACGCGCAGGGTGCGGCCGGTGCGATCGCCGTGGTGAAGGCGGCCATGGCGCTCGATCGCGGGTTGATCCCGCCGACCTTGGGCTTCGAGCGGGCACATCCGGACCATCAGCTGGGAAACACGCTCCGGGTTGCCGAGCGAGTTGAGGTTTTTCCGGCACATCGGACGAAAGACGGCCGAGTGTTTCGTGCTGCGGGAGTGAGCAGCATGGGCCTCGCCGGGATCAATTATCACGCGGTGTTGATGAAAGAGCTCGAAGAAACCAAACCACAGTCCCCCGAAGTTACGCCGGAGATGCTCGCGTTGTTCGAAGGCGAAACGGCGCGCGCTTTGTTGGCGACGCCGGGCTTCGCGGAGTTTTGGGATCGTACGCGCGGGAGCGTCGAAGAGCTCGTCGCCGGTTTGTGGCGTGCGCGCGCGGGCGACGTGCGTGCGGATGCGATCGTGGTGTCGGCTTTGCCTGCATCGGCGGATCCTGTGTCTGTGGCTCCTGTCGCGGCCCCGGCGATCGTCGTCCCGCGGGTCGAGCGCGCCGAGGTGCGCGAGTTCGTAGTGAGCGCACTGGCCAATGAGACAGGTTATCCGAAGGATTTGATCGATCCCGCGGCGGACCTCGAGGCCGATCTGGGCATCGACACCGTCAAACAAGCGCAGGTGCTCGGCAAAGTGCGCGACAAGTTCAACATCCGCACCGACGAGAAGCTGGCGCTCCGCGATTTTCCGACGATCAATCACGTGCTCGATTACGTCGAAAAGCAGCTCGCTCTGCTCGCGCAAAAAGCTGTGGCATCGCCTGCTACGGCGAGAGTGGCGGTCCCTTCCATCGATCTGACCGCGAGGCGTTCCCGTTTGCCGCAGCCGGCGATCGCGACTCCATCGGTGCCGGTTCCTGTTCCGTTACCTGTCCCTTCGACCATTCCTGTCCCTTCGGCCATACCCGCTCGTTCGGCCATACCTGTCCCTTCGATCACGGCTGTCCCTTCGACCAGGCCGGCGCGGAGTGAGGCGTCGCCGGTGCAAGTGCTACATTTGCGCGGAACGGCGCGGGAGATCGGCCAACAACACGGCGAAGCGATGCGCGAGCAGATCCGCGAGGTCATGGCGCGTTACGACGACTTCTTGGGCGTGCGCGGGCGCGAGCTGTTGTCGCTGCCGTCGACGTTGACCACGGTGCAGAGCTTGTTCGACGAAGCGAGCTCCGAGGAGATCGCGGGGATCGCGGAGGCGGTCGGCATCCCGTTCCGGCACGTGCTCGCCTACAACTTGGATGCGGCCCTTTTTCCCGCGTACGTCAGCGGTTGCACGCAAGCGGTGCGTTTGGCGCGCGCAAATCAGGGGCTTTTGCTTCACTTCGTGAACGAGGACTCGCCGCTGTTGTTGCACCTCGGCGGTTATTATCCGCGGGTGATCCAAGTTCGGCGGCGGACCGATGCGCCGGATCCGAAGCGCCGCACGGTGTTGTTCACCGTCGCCGGACAGAGCGCGGGACCGAACGCGGTCGCCGACAACGGGCTCACGGTCACCAGTACCACGTTGCTCGATGGTCCTCCGCCGGCGGTCATTCCCGACGGTGTGCCGCATCCGCAGCTCGTGAAACGGATCGTCGAAGAAGCGCGCACCTTAGAAGACGCGAACGCCATCGCCCGATCTTTTCGGCGCGCGGGACGCTGGAGCTTGTTGGTGTCCGAAGCCTCCTCAGATCGCGCGACGTACTTGGAGTACGACGGAGGCCGCGTCTTGCGCGAAGAAGCGATCAGCGGTGCGCGCGTGACCTCGAATCACGCGTTGTCCGGCCCGGCCGACGGTTGCGAGGTCCCCGAACATAGCCGCCACCGCGAAGCTCGCGCGGGCGACCTGATCAACCGGACAGGTCAGCTGACCGTCGACGACGCGAAACGTACGCTGCGCGATCGCGAAGATCTCGGGCGAGGACGCGGCGTGGCACACGCAACGATGAACACGGTGCGGCGCGTCGACAACGTGATGAGCTTGGTGGTCGAGCCGCAGTCGAAGCGGATTCACGTGACCGATCGCGTGGTGCCGGCCGGCGGGGACACGGACGCGGTGCAGTTCTTCTCGCTGTCCTACGGGTCCGTGTGATCGTCCTTCGTTCCATCGCCGAGCTCTGGACGGAACGCGCCGAACATTTGGCGATGTTGTCCGTCGCCGAGATGGCGCGGTTCGCGACTCTGCGGTGGACGAAACAAAAGCAGCAGCATTTGGCGGGGCGTGTCGCGGCGAAAATTGCGGTGGCGGGGATCGCGGGGCTCGCCGCTTCGCGCGTGTCGATCGTGCGGAACGCCGACGGTGTGCCTCTCGTCTGTGTCGATGAAATGGAGCGACCTGATCTCTTTGTCAGTATCTCGCACTCGGGCGATCTGGTCGCTGCGGTAGCGGGATTCGAGCCTGTGGGGATCGACGTGGAGCGGGTCGAGGAGCGCGAGGCGGGCTTCGTGGAGCTGGTGTTCACCGAAGCGGAACGTGCCGAGCTCGAAGACGCGCGCGCAGTGACGTTCGCTTGGTGCACCAAAGAGGCGCGCGGCAAACAGCTGGGCGTCGGGCTCTCACGGCCGTTCGCCGAGCTCGACCTGTCCAAAGGGACAGGCATTCGGCGCGAGACGATTTTTCATCGCGGCGTGGAACACGCCATGGTATTAGCCAAAACCGCATGATCGATCTGCGCGGGAAAATAGCGCTCGTCACCGGCGGTTCGCGCGGAATCGGCCGAGCCAGCGCGCTCGCCTTGGCGCGGGCCGGCGCGGACGTGGTGCTGACCTACTTGAACGCGCGCACGAACGCCGAAGAGGTCGCTGAAGAGATCATCGCGCTCGGCCGGCGCGCGTTGATCGCGCGAGCCGATCTATCTGAAGCAGAGGACGTCGCGAACTTGATCGAAGCGGTCGGCGACAGCTTCGGCGCGCTCGATATTCTGGTGTCGAACGCGGCGGGCGGTGGCTTTCGTGCGTTGCTCGATGTCTCGCCGGAGAACCTCGATTACGCCATCCATCTGAACGTGCGCGCATTCATGCTGTTGGTGCAGCGCGCGGTGCCGCTCCTCGAGCGAAGCGATCCAGCGCGAGGGCGCGCGCGAGTCATCACTTTATCGAGCTGGGGCGCCGAACGCGCGCTCCCCATGTACGGAGCGATCGGCGCAAGCAAAGCCGCGCTCGAATCGATGACCCGGCACTTCGCGCTCGAGCTCGGGCCGCGAGGGGTGAACGTCAACTGCGTGCGCGCGGGCGTCGTGGATACAGGCTCAATCCGCTCGCTGCCGGGGGCGGAGCAGCTGCTCGAGGCGCGGAAGTCGCGATCGCTCGCGAAGGACGCGAATGTTTCGCCGGAGGATGTGGCGAACGCAGTCTTGTTCTTGGCGTCGGAGCTGGCGGATATGATCCAGGGCCAGACAATCATTGTCGATGCCGGTATGTCTCTGCATGCATGAGCTCGTGTTCAGAGATCACGCTCGTTTATCGCCAACGGCCACGGCCAGGTTCCACGTTATCGACCACGCCCACGCCCACGATGACGTCAACGCCCAC
>WUUC01144993.1_pt1 | contig 91731 bp, 78 predicted proteins | sample 6278441 | NCBI WGS metagenome assembly WUUC01 (sample SAMN13675441, study PRJNA597444) | soil metagenome | isolation source: soil | place: USA: Washington | collected 2017-10 | reverse complement strand
CAAGGAATGAATAAGGGTACCATGTATGATTCGTAGCCTGCGGTGCAATCAATGCAAAATCGTTTACTTCGAAATGATCAGCAAGAGTTAATATGTCTTCAGCACTGGCTCCCCTGCCATGGATCATAATCAGAACTTTGGAAGCATCTTCCAGATTTTTTCCTGCTGTTATAAATTGTTTCTTATGCATAGTTATTCCTCTTATTGTACCAATACAGGCAGTGTGTTTTCAATTTGTGAACGTTGTGGTTCATACTGAACAGGAAGTTTTAAATGAGTACCTAGTTCATTCGCTGCTTCATCTACATCAAATCCAGGATTATCAGTGGCGATCTCAAACAACACTCCACCCGGCTCACGGAAATAAAGAGAAAAGAAATAATTGCGGTCGATCTTTCGAGTAATATTCAAACCACGAGCCGCCACTTTTTCCCTGAACGCCATTAATATTTCTTCATTCTTTACCCTGAAAGCAATGTGATGATTGGTGCCGCCTGCTCCAATACCGGGTTTACCATTTGGTTCTTCAATGATATCAACAATAGCCGCATTTTCTATCGCATCGGTAACAAACCGATAAAAATTCCCTTCCTGTTTTAATAACTTATAGCCGAATATCTCAGTAAGCACTTCTGCAGTAGGTTTCACATCTCTTACTGTTAAAGTAATACTATGAAAACCTTTAGTAGCTGCATCTGATTTTATTTCTGCAGTTTCCGACGGTTGCCATGCATCTTCTTTGCCGGGAACGATAAGGTTTAATTTTAATCCATCCGGGTCCTGGAAGGGTAACATTATTTCACCGAACCTCTCAAGAGGCTGATCATGTTTTACTTCATTTTCTTTGAAACGGTTGGCCCAAAATTCAAGACTGCCTGCGGGAACAGAGTAACCGATCTCTGTGGCCATACCTGTTCCCGTAGTTCCCTTTTTTACATAGGTCCAGGGAAAAAAAGTAAGTATAGTACCGGGTGTTCCCTTCTCATTTCCATAATAGAAATGATAAGTACCTGGATCATCAAAGTTGACTGTCTTTTTCACCAGTCTTAAGCCCAATACTTTGGTATAAAAATCATAATTGCGTTGGGCTTCCCCAGCTATAGCCGTAATATGATGTATGCCTAATATTCTGTCTTCCATAAAATCAGTTTAAGCTTGTTTGATCAATTGTATTTCTGCATGAAATTTTATTTCATCACCAACTATTACACCGCCGGTTTCTGTTACTGCATGCCAGGTTAACCCAAACTCCTTCCGGCCGATCTTACCTGCAACTGAAAATGCTGCTTTCGTTTGTCCGTAAGGATCAGTTGCAATGCCACCCGGTTCCACATTCAATGCAATGTTTTTGGTAATGCCGCGAATGGTTAGGTCACCATATAATTTACTTTCATCTCCATTAGCCTCATACCGGGTGCCTTTAAATACAAGTTGGCTGTATTTCTCTGCATCAAAAAAATCCGCTGAGCGAAGGTGACCATCCCTTTGTTCGTTGTTCGTATCAATAGAATCTACTTCAGCTATAAGTTCGATTTTTTTCGGGCTTGAGAAATCGTCGTCTGCTTCTGCTGATACACTAAATTTCCGGAATTGACCGGTTACGGTACTTATCATCAGGTGTTTTACTTTAAATACCAGTTCACTATGTGCGGGATCGAGTACCCATTTTGTTTTTGCTTCTGTTAAAATTGCTGTTGTCATTTTATTTAATTTTTATACCACAAATTTCCTCAATCTGAACGGGCGGGGGAATAGCTATATCAGGGAAAGTGTTGTACAAATTAATGATTGGTGGAAAATCCATACGTCATAAAGCCTGCAGTACTTCTTCCTGCGTTCCTGACCTTCAGTGTTCCTAACTGTACTATTAAGATAGTTTCAGCAATTGAACATCAGCATGCAATTTTACCTGGTCGGAAATAAGAATACCCTGCTTGTCAAAAAACTGGTTCCAACTGATGTTAAAATCTTTTCGGTCGAATATTGTATCCATTTCGAAGCCGGCTTTGATGTTGCCGATTGGATCGGGTACACTGCCAAGATATTTTGCAGTAAAAACAATCTCCTGTGTGATATCTTTTATTGAAAGAAGACCTTTTATTTCAATATCATTTTCCTGTACCTGTACATGCGTTGATTTGAAAGTAATTGTGGGATATTTGGACGCATCAAAGAAATCAGCAGACCGTAAATGATTATCTCTTTCATCAATCCCCGTAAAAAGCGAATGCGTATAAATCGTAATGCGTATCTCGCTTTCGTTAAAACCTTCACCATTGCACACCACGGAGCCCTCTATTTCCCTGAACCAACCTGAAACAGATGTGATCATCAGGTATTTCGCATCGAACCGGATCTTTGTATGAACCGGGTCAATAGCCCAGATAGTTGTATGTTTTTCTTCTTCCATGGAAATAATACTCTCAAAATAATTCAAATCATCAATACCATGAACAAAATATTCAGCCTAGCTGAGTTGCGCCCGAAGCATCCAGGCTATCTTTTCATGTGTTTCCATCAGGCCGGTAATAAAATCACTGGTTCCTGAATCATGCAAGTCATTGGCAAAATAATTTATGTTTCCCTGAGCCGGATGATGATGCTTTCATGGTCTGCCAGCAATTCTTTTACGAACCCTGCACCATCATTCTTCTCACGGGACTGTTCAGTTAAATGTGTTAGTTCAAGATAGGCCTTCAACGTAGCAGGTGCGTAATGGCCCAATGAACGAATGCGTTCGGCCACGTCATCCATTGTCTCATCCAGTTGTTCGTATTGCTCTTCAAAAAACTTGTGTTTTTCATGAAAATCCGGTCCTTCTATGTTCCAGTGTGCATTCCTGGTTTTAGCATATAGTATAAATTCATCTGCTAAAAAGCTATTCAGGATATGTGCAGCTTTTTCAAGGTTTTCATTGGTTATTCCAATTTTTGGTTCCATATAATGTAGTTTAAAATTTTAATTGAGTTGTTATACCTGTAAATAAAATATCTTTCCCCGCTCCTGCTGCTTTTAAATAACCTCCTGCATCAAACCATGTAAACTCCGCAGTAAAACTTAAAAAGTTATTAGGCATATAGGTTAAATTAACAGCTTGTTGATCGCCGATATATTTAGAAGTGATATTTCTGCCGGAATAGATCAGAGATCCGTTCACTCCATACAATCCATCATTACGACTGTATCTCCAGAAAATATCATAGTCAAATCCAAGCTCCAGTTTTTTTGTAACAGATAGTGATAAAGAAGGATGCATATCTATTAAATTGGCAGGGCCGATTAATGCAGCTAAACCAAAATAAGCCCCACGTGGAAACAAGGGATTAAAGGTTTGCAACTTACTATCATCATAATTCCTGTCACCGCTGATCAATTCTGCTTTCAATCCGATCTCCGGTTTTAATCTGGCTTTGCTGAATGTATAAGATGTATTTACCGAAGCTGTCCAGGCTGTAATTGTTTTGCCGGCAAATTTTCCAAACTGGTACAATCCTTCTATATCATAGTTCCAATCGCCTTCGCTCTTCCATATCCTGCTGCCAATCGAATGACGCAATTCCTTTCCCTGTCCATCATCAAATGAAGTGTACTGCTTCCACAAACCAAGATAGTAGAGATCCGCATTTTTTAATACAGGTAATTTATTCCTGACTATATAAGAACCCCACAACTTTGTATTCTTATTAAAACCATCATCAAATATCTTTTTCTTTGCAGCCACCTGGTGACCATAAAAAAAATCCACTTTATAATTGCCGGAGATCAATAATGAACGAATAGCATCAAAGGATTGCCGGTTGTTCGGTCCTTCCCTTACAGAGACGAGACGCTGTGAACCATATAAAAATTCCTGCCTGCCCAACCGGAATGTAAGAGAAGAAGAGGTTGCCAATTTTGTTTTAAAATCAATAAATGCCTGGTGCAATTCCAAAGGATTATCATCTACCGGGCTTGCATCTATCCTGCTACCGGAAAGACTGCTTTGTAATTGCACAAATGTCCTGAAATGTTTTCCTGCATGCAGATCGGCATGTGTGAGGAAACGGGCCAGTGTATAACCATCTTTATCTTCCGCTGCATCTCCCCAACTTTCGTTCTTTGTATAGAAATACTGGAATCTTATATCACCGCCATAGCTGATATATGTTTTCTTGTTTTTTGATAAAGGAGAAAATTTCATTCTCCTGTACCAGTCAGCGGATGTATCTTTTTCCAGGACTGAATAATCTTCATCAAACCGAAGAGGCCTGAACGCCGACAGATCCTGCGAATAACTCTTTATATAAGTTATAAGGACAATCATAAGTAATACTTGTTTCATCACTTAAAACTTTCGGATGATAACGACACCTGCAATGATCAATACAATCCCCAGTATTTTCCATATATTAATACTGTGCTGTTGCGCTACCAGTATATTGAAATGGTCCAGCAGCACGGCTATCACCATCTGCCCTGCTACAACAAGACCGAATGTCAGCGCTGGTCCGATGCGTGGAAATGCCAGTATAATAGCTGTTACATAAAATGCGCCCAAGGCACCGCCTATCCAAACATAGGCAGGTGCCGCTTTAATTCCAGCCCATGTCGCATGCTGCTTTGTAAATGCTATATAAAGCAATACCGCAAATGCGCCGACGATGAATGAGATCATCGAAGCATATACAGGACTTTCAATGGATTTACCCAGGCGGGTATTCAATCCCGCCTGGATGGGCAGGAAGGCTCCTGACACAAATGCAATGATGATCCAAAGTACTTTCATAACTTGTTTTTTTGAATGAATCTTGTTTTCGGAAGTAAGTCCTTCATGCTTTTTTATTGTTGGTATCCTCCAAAAAATTTCACCGGGCTCCATGCCGGGATAACAGGTAATGATGAAGGCGCCACTGAATTGTAATCTTTGTCGCCATATACTATTTTGCCATCGACAATAGTAAGTTTGGATGAAATGGTTTTGATGACTTCGTCCTGAACTGTGAAATAATCTTTGTCAAGAATTACGAGATCAGCATAATAACCTTTCTGGATCTTTCCTTTTGCCTGTTCTTTAATTAATGAATATCCGCCAGATGTGATCAGCTTTAACGCCGTCACCCTGTCCAGTACATTTTCTTTTGCCATCACCTGTACACCACCAATTGCTTTGCCACTGGTGATCCAGTACAAAGCGATCCATGGATTATAACTCGCCACCCTTGTTCCGTCAGTTCCTAATCCAACCGGCAATCCCAGTGCCAGCATTCTTTTAACCGGTGGTACGGTGAGTGCTGCTTTCTTTCCATAGCGATGAATAAAGTTTTCTCCCTGGTAAGCCATACGATGTTGTATGGCGATACCACCGCCAAGAGCTTTGATACGCTGCAGGTTTTCATCGCTTATTGTTTCCGCATGATCTATGAACCAGACCAAACCATTCAGCGGTGTTTCTTTATTTACAGCCTCAATTACATCAAGATCTCTTGTGATGCTTTCATTATAGGTTGCATGGAGGCGAAAAGGCCAGCGATTTTTTACTAATAATTGAATCACTGCTTTCAGGTTATTTTCCATACTGGCTGGTAATTCAGGGCGGGGAAATAAGAAGTTTTCAAAATCTCCTGCATCAGCCACCAGGTTTTCACCACCCCCGCGTACATAATAATCCACCTCATTAATAGCTTTATGCCCATGATCGTCTACCTGCACCATTCCAGTCCACTTTGTAAAGTCATCTAACTCTGATCCTTTCTTTTGTGCAAATAAAAAATAAGGTAGGCGTACCGTGATCTTCCCCAGTTTATTTAATGAATCCGTTATTCCATAATCATCAGGGAAATTCTGGAAACCACCTCCCGCATCCATTACAGCTGTAACGCCAAGGCGATTGAGTTCCGTCATGTATTGCAGCGTGGAGTTAATCTTTTCTTCAGTAGTCAGCTCAGGTAATTTTGCCAACGTAGAATAAAGAACAAATGCATTGGGTTCCGCTACCAGCAAACCTGTCGGGTTTCCCTCATTATCTTTTTCAACCAGTCCACCGGCAGGATTAGGCGTATCAGCATTGATACTTAATTTTTTCAACCCTGCCCTATTCAGCCAGGCTTTTCCATAGAGATACAAAATAAAAGCGGGCACATCACCTGTTGCAGCATTGATCTCTTCTAATGTAGGTAATCGTTTCTCTTCAAACTGGTATTCATTCCATCCTCCTACTACCCTTATCCACTGTCCTTGCGGTGTACGCTGCGCCTGTTCCTTCAGCATTTCCAATGCCCGCTTTAATGAACTCACGCCATCCCATCTTAATTCAGTATTATAAAACCTGCCTCCGCGTATTACATGCAGGTGACTGTCAAATAAGCCAGGTATCACCCTGTTGCCTTTAGCATCTATTACTTTTGTTTGCTTTCCTTTTAGTTTTAGTGCCTGTGCATTTGTTCCTGTAAGCGTTATCTTGTTTCCGGTGATAGCCACAGCTTCTGCTTCAGCATTATTGTCACCGAGTGTGGTAATTTTTCCATTGATAATAATAATATCTGCTTTTGCCTGTGCCTCCGCCGTATTTATAAGCAACAGGGATAAAAAAATCAGGAAAGAGAAAAATAATTTCATGATCAAAAATTTTAAAAGGGCAGGCATTATCACCTGCCTGTTATATGTGAACCAACCTCTTTTAGTGCTTCAGCATTTCATGCGCATATTGAATTCCTATACCATAAGCGCCGCCGTATTTTTTTACCAGATCAGTTACAGCTTTATAAGTTTCACCTCTTGCCCAGTCACGTTGCAACTCCAGCAGGTATTGAATCGAAGTCATTGTCTTTACACCAGCTTGTATCATCCTGTTGATAGCCATTTCATGCGCTTCTTTACTAACATCGCCGCTGGCATCGGTAATTACGTATACATCATAACCATCAGCTTTGGCTGATAAAGCAGGACCTACAATACATACGCTTGTCCAAAGACCTGCTAATACAATTTTCTTTTTACTCTTGCCCGTAATAGCTTTGTGAGCATTTACGTCCTCCCATGTATTCATCGTAGTTCTGTCAATAAAAGTGTTAGCGGGATAAAACTCTGATACCTCGGGAAAAACCGGACCGCTGAATGATTTTTCTGCAACCGTAGTAACTACAGTCGGTACATTAAAGATTTTTGTAGCCCCGGCTACAATCGCCGTATTGTGCCGCAGTTCTTCAATAGAAATATTTTTCACGGCAAAACCCATCTGGCTTTCGTGATCTATCAATACCAGCGCATGGTTGCTGGGGTTAAGCAATTCTGTCGAAGGCTTTTGTGCATTTACTGAAATAGTCGTAATAGCAGCAATAAAGAAGGCTCCTATTGTTCTGATCGTCTTTTTCATAATTAACATTTTTAAGTTTTGTTTGATTTTTTTGTTTGATGACACAAAACTATTTCAACCAGCAAGCGAAGGCAATTGACAAATACGGGTAAGTGTTGTACAAATCATCGGAACGGCAGCATAACAGAATTATACAAGGAAACAAACACTCCTTGTAAATTATATCTCCTTTACACCTATATGGAAAAAATACTTACACGCTTAACTGGTCTGCCAAACCTTTTTTAAATTCTGTAAAGCTTTGACCGGAAGCATTTTTAAAAAATTTGCTGAAATGAGCTATATCATCAAAGCCAAGATGATAAGCGATCTCTTTCATTGTTAGATTGGAATAAGCAGCCTGGCGTTTTGCTTCCAGTATGATACGTTGCTGAATATGATGGCTGGCCGGGAACCCGGTTATTTTCTTCACAACTTCATTCAGGTAGTTGGGAGTTACTACTAATTCGTCAGCATAATCTGTTACCATCCGTTTACTGATGAAATTTTTTTCCACCAGGGAGAAAAATTTTTTCACCATATCTATATTCTTTGATTGGATTTCACTCTGATTGATTCTTTCAAACTGGCGGGTTAGGTAAATGAGAAATACTTTCAGATAACCCCGCAGTATTTCCGACCGCAATAAAAAGAAATTAGCATATTCCTGCATCATCTTGCCGGCCATATCTTCCATCTCTTCCCTCATCTCTGTACTTACTTTAATAACAGGAGAATGAGAAAAAGTATTGAATAGCCCGGTATTAAAGAGAAGATCAAAATTTTCTTCTGCCAGACCCATGAACTCTGGAGTAAAAGAAATAACATACCCATCAACCGGGGCGTTTATGTTCAACAGGTGCACCTGTCCTGGTGTAATACAATACACTGTACAATCCTTCAATTCAAATTTATCAAGATCTATCAAGTGAATGCCTGTTCCTTTCTTTACCCAAACGATCACAAAGTAATTATGCCTGTGAGGAATAGAATTTTGCTGCCACCGGTTCTTGTCTATCCACTCCATCGTGTGAATCTCGAAGGGCATACTGGCGGAAGACCGGCTGAGTTCAAGTATGGGAGTACTAACTGCCATTAGTTTTTGACGGGTGCAATGATAATCTTTTATAGAACCTGTCGTTTATTAAGCAATTTACAGCAACCTGCATCAATCCGGCCTCCCTATTCCTTTTTTATAATCTGTAAAATTTACTCCTGAATTGCTTTTAAAAAACTTACTGAAATGGGCAAGATTATCAAATCCCAGGCTATATGCAATTTCTTTCATACTGACTGAAGAGTGTATGGCCCGCCTTTTTGCTTCTATTACGATCTGCTGTTGTATATGATAGCTGGCAGTAAAACCCGTGGCCTTTTTTACAGTGCGATTAAGATAATTAGGTGTTACACAAAGATGGTTGGCATACTCACTGACCATTTTCTGAGTTATGAAATTCTTTTTAAGCAGGACCATGAATTTCCTCACAAGTTCACCCTCTCTTGTTGGCAAATTACCGGGAACATTTTCTTTTAAATTCCTGGAAAAATAGATCATAAAAATATTCAAAAGTCCTTTTAAAAGATCTATCCTCCTGTTGAAATAGTTGGTATATTCCCTTTTCATCTTGTTTGCAATTTCTTCCAGTTCGTATTGCATTTCTTTGTCAACGGGAATCGCTGTTATATTGAAGTAATTATCATATTGTTCAAGCCATTGATGATTATTCAAATAACCCTGGGACAATTTTATAAACTCGGGAGCAAAGGATATATAATACCCATCCACATTTGTATGAGCGATAAAATTTCGATGATGACCAGGAGCAATGCAATAAATAGTATTGTCTGAAAACCTGTATTGATAATTTTCAACATGGAGTATACCCTCTCCTTTTTTGATCCAAAGTAATTCAAACTGTTTTGCCTTATCCTTTTGATCATTGTTCCATGATTTGCTTTGCGTTTCCATCCATTCAAACGTATGGATCTCAAAATGGGATTTTTTTTCAAAACACCCGTTCCCGTTAATCTCACCATGATGATTTAAAATTGAAGGCAGTTGGTTGTAGTTGAACATCGCATTCATAACAGAAGAGTTTATTAGTTACCGAACATGGCTTATAATAGCCAATTGCCATGCCACTATGTAACTTACTGATTTACTGATGAATATAAAGCCAAACATAAATATTGTTAGCGATATTTCGCTAATGAACGAAAGCATTAATGATATTTCAATAACCGATTTGCGTAATTTTAGTATATGTCTGAAAAAGACCAAAACATTGCAAAAAAATGGAATTTTGAAGATCCTGGTCAACCGGACTTCAAGGGCTCATTGCAGGAAAGCCTTCAAAAAGAATTAGAAGAACAGGAAATTTTACTTTCTTTTAATAATGACATTGCCTCTATCCGGAATAAAAAGGATATCCTGGATATACTACAACCCAAGCTGAAACAACTATTTGGTACCGGCGATGTTTTCATATGTGTTTTTGACAGGGACCGCCAAACATTGAATCCATTATTAAGAACTGCAGGCGAAAAGAGAAGAAAATACAAGGGATATGAAGAAATGATGAATTCCGATTTTCCTGTTGCTGATGGCTTCATCGATACAATTTTGCGAACAGGGAAGCCACTCATTTTTGATTTAACTGAAGTAAACGCATGGCCTGTACCTCCTTATTATATAAAGACATTTTTAGCCGCGGGTCTTACAGAAAGTCTTTCCAAAACATTATACCAGGGCGAAGAGCCTATAGGCATACTAACATTTTGGTCAGAGCGAAAAGGAGATTTTACTTCATATCATGAAAAGCTTATACAAAAAGTGGCTGACCAGGTTTCTCTTCTTGTCAGCAATATATCCGACAATGAAACCATTAGGCAAAAAGAAAAAGAAAATGAAATACTTCTGCTTATCAGCAATAAAATAGCTGCAATACGCAATAAGGAAGATCTTTCTTCGATCCTCTCAGGTATATTAAAAAAATATCTCTCATTTGATGACAGCGCTATTACTGTTTATGATTACAAGAAAAAAACTTACCGCATTTATTCTCATCATTCAGAAAAGAAAAGACGTGAACACCCGGATTTTCAAGCCGCATTAAATGCGGAATATCCCCTCGATGACAAAAATCTTTTGAGGTTTCATACTCCTGTTGTATTGGATGTAGAGACTTTGCTCAAAAATGGAAAATCACAAGTCAGCTTTATTTACGAGGCTGGTATAAAAGAATTTGCTACTATAAAGCTGGTAGATGGAGATAACCTTATCGGTGTTTTTACCCTGCTTTCAGAGCGAAAGAATTCTTTTACGGCAAGCAGCCTGAATATCATGCAAAGGATATCATACCAGTTTTCTATTGCTGTTGCTAAACTCCTCGCAATAGAGGAATTGCGAAACAGGGAGCAGGAAAAAGAAATTTTGTTAACAGTCGGCAATGAACTTGCCGCCATCCGTGATAAGGAAGATCTGTTGCCCTTACTGAAAAAACAATTGGAAAACCTGTCATTCTATAGTGATGTCACGATCGCCAAAGTTGACAGAGATGGCAGAACCTTCAGCGCTTTCCTTGTCAATGAAGATTCCATCAGGCAAAACCACCAGGGGTATCCCAAAATGCGCAGTGCCCACCATTTTTTCCCCGACGGCGTTTTTGAAATAGCACTCCACTCAAAGAAGCCTGTAATATTCGATATTGGAGAGATTGTTAAACGAACGGATACGCCTTCCTATGTTAAATTTTTATATGAAAATAATACAATTGATATGGCTGGAATATCCCTGCGTGACAGGAACAGGGAAATTGGCGCATTGTTTTTATTCTCCGATAAAAAACAATCCTTTTCTGAATTGCAGCTCAGCTTAGTGCAGGGAATAGGCAACTTGTTAGGAACAGCTGTTGCGAATATTCTTGCGAATGAAGAAATCAAGACCCGGGAATCCGAAAAGACAATATTACTTTCCTTAAGTAATGAAATAGCCACCGTAAGAAATAAAAACGATCTCTTCGCGGTTGTAAATACTAAACTAAAAAAATTGTTTTCTGTCAGTGGGTTTGGGATAGCTTTGATAAGTGAAGATGGGAAAACACACAGCCCCTTTCTCTTTGGGATTGAAAAAGAGATATCAGGTCATCCTGATTTCAATAGTATTATTTCCCGGAAATACAGTGTTGAAGATAGCATTTTCAACTTAATCATCCATTCCGCTGATCCAGTTATATTAAATGTACAAGAGCTGCCTGAAGGTCCTGCCTATGTAAATTTTTGGAAACAACTTGGCATACTGGAAATTGCCGGTGTAGCGCTGCGGGTCGGAGATCATGACCTTGGCTGCCTTTTCTTTTATACTGAAGGTGATGAGGTCAATAAAATAAGTATGAACCTGCTTAAAGGTGTCTGCGCACAAATATCTATTGCTCTTTCTAATATTTTGGCCAATGAAAAAATCACAAGACAATTAGCAGAGATCAGCCGGTATAAAGAACAACTGGAAGAAGAAAAACTGTATTTGCAGGAAGAGGTCAGTGGTGGTTATACTTATACTGACATTATAGGAAATGGACCCGAAATGCAAAAGGTATTTCAGCTGCTTTCGCAGGTCTCATTTGCTGACAGCACTGTGTTGCTGTTGGGTGAAACGGGCACTGGCAAAGAATTGTTTGCCCGTGCCATTCATAATTCTTCATCGCGCAAAGACAAACTGATGGTAAAAATAAACTGTGCCGCGATGCCTGTTAATTTAATAGAAAGCGAATTGTTTGGTCATGAGAAGGGCAGTTTTACCGGAGCTATAGAAAGACGAATAGGGAAATTTGAATTGGCCAATGAAGGCACGCTGTTCCTCGATGAAATTGGCGAAATACCTCCTGACTTGCAGGCAAAATTGTTAAGAGCCATACAGGAAAGAGAAATAGAACGAATAGGTGGTAAGACAATTATTAAAGTGAATGTCCGCATTATTGCAGCTACCAATCGGAACTTGCAGAAAGAAGTGCATGAAGGCAGGTTCCGGAGTGATCTTTTTTACCGCCTTAATGTATTTCCTATCTCATTACCTTCTCTTCGTGAAAGAAAGGAAGATATTCCGGTCCTGGTATCCCATTTCATCAATAAATTTTCGAAGAATACAGGAAAAAAAATTAAGAATATATCCGGCAAGGCCATGAAGGAATTGATGGCGTATAGCTGGCCGGGCAACGTCAGGGAACTGGAGCACCTGGTAGAACGCATCATATTAACAACCCCGGGCAATACGATAAAAGATGTTCACTTACCGACCGGTAACGTCGGTACCATCAAAAAGGCATTGGAAGATGATTACGTGAAAAGTTTTGAGGAGAATGAACGTGATCATATCATCCGGGTTTTAAATAAATGTAAAGGGAAGATCTATGGTCCCGGGGGCGCCGCTGAGATTCTCGGGTTACGGGCATCTACGCTTAATTCAAAGATCAAAAAACTAAAAATTGAAAAGAAAAACAGGTATTCTGTCAATGATGGGCATACCTGATTTTTCGGATCCTGACTAGTTACGAATTGTATAACACATGGCCGCATTTGGCAATTGATCTGCGGTTCTGTTATCCTAAATTTCATTTTGACAAAAAGCTTGCACTATTCATTATTCTTACAGACTTGGTAATATTATGAGATATATTTTTATTTTATTTTTTGTTATCATTTTTAATTCAGCAGGCCTGGCACAAGCATCATTTAAATCACCTGGTGAAGAAAAAAAAATTGCTGCCATAGATGAATATGAGCGATTGATAAAATATTACCGGTACTACAAACAGGACTCAGCAATTTATTACGCAGAGAAAGGTATTGAGCTTGCCCATCAGCAAAAAGACAGTAATGGCGTAGGCCTTATGCTTATCCAGATGGGTATGATTGACGATAACCTGGGAGAATTTGATCAGTCAGTTATCAAATACAACCAGGCACTGGAAATATTTAAGAACCTTGAGTCAAAAAAAGGCATTGGCACTGCTATGATCCGTATTGGTGTAGTTGAATTAAGAAACGGGAAATATGATAACGCTATCAAAAATTTCTTACCCGCATTAAGAATAGCGGAAGAAAGTTCCAATAAATTCATTGCTATGGAAGCCAACTATAGCATATCATGGGCCTACCTCGATCAGCGTAATTATGAAATGGCCTTAAAATATTTAAAGATAGCAGAGCGAATAAATGATAGCTTACCATTCTCAAGCCTGTCCTTGAATATTTTCAACCATTTGGGTACCGTGTACAGGGAAAAGGGTGATTACAAAAAAGCCTTGCAATACCTGGAGAAAGGCGTGAGCCTGAGTACTGACATGGAGAACCAGGGTCTTAATATCACGCTTATCAATAATCTTGCTTCTGTTTATTCTAAAACCGGCCTTACACAAAAAGCCATCACACTTCAGAAAGAAGCTTTGACGAGATCGCGGGTTCTTGGTAACTATCTCCGGGAACTACAGGTCTTATTTGGCCTGGCCAAAACACACAAGAAACAAAATCCATCTGAAGCTATTGTATACTTGCAACAGGCTATTGCCTTAGCAAGACAAAAGGGTGCCTATAACCAGGAGATGCGATACCTGAAAGCTATTACTCCTATCTATGTTGAACAGAAAAATTATAAAGAAGCATTTTTAATGAAAGAACGGGAAAAGATTCTTGCAGATAGTTTTTTGTATAAATCCATGTCGAAGAATATAGAAGCACTTAAAGCAGAATATGAATTAAGCAAATCAAATGCAAGAATAAAAGAACTCAATTTACTTAACAATAAACGCAGGTTGGAACTACAAAACTCGACCAACATGCGAAATGTAACTTTTGCGGGAACAGGGTTGTTAATCATTATCCTGATGTTATTGTATAACCGATATCGCATCAAACAGCGCACCAACAGGAAAATTAACCTTAAAAATCATTCCTTACAACACTTATTAGATGAAAAAGAATGGTTGTTGAAAGAAGTGCATCACCGTGTCAAGAATAATCTTCACACCATCATGAGCTTGCTCGAAACCCAATCTTCCTATCTTAAAGATGATGCGCTGCTTGCTGTTCAAAACAGCCAGCACCGCGTATATGCCATGTCGCTTATCCATCAGAAGCTTTATCTACTCGATAATTCTACGAATATTGACATGACTGTCTACCTGCCGGAATTGATTCATTATCTCCGTGACAGTTTTGACCTGCAACAGCGTATAAAACTTCGTGCGGATATTGAAAATATACAGTTGGATATTTCGCAGGCAATACCGGTGGGCCTGATATTAAATGAGGCTATTACCAATTCCTTCAAATACGCATTCCCTTATAACAAAGACGGCGAAATCACTATTCAAATGGTAAGAACTATAGGGAAAATGTTCCGTCTTTCTGTAGTGGACAATGGCATTGGACTTTCCCCCGGTTGGGAAAAAAACCACAGTAATTCTCTTGGATTGAAACTCATGAAAGGGCTAAGTGAAGATATCCATGCAAAATTTTCAATTGATAATTTAAATGGAACGAAAGTAACCGTCGAATTTCCTGAAAACCAATTTTCAAACGGATTGCCCAAAAAAGATAGAAAGATAAAAATGGAACTGCAATCATAAAAAGATTTTCTGGTGCGGTTTACTCAAAAACAATCAATTTGTAAATGACCCCTGGCAAAGTGAAATACCCGGATAAAAACATGAACAGAATTTCTGTAAAGCCATTCATCATGACGTTTGGAATTTTACTGGGATTTCATTTGTTTATTGCCGGTCAAACTATAAACCAGGAGAATATAAACCAGTTATTAACCCAACTCCAGAAAAGCCAACCTGACACCAACAGGATCAAATTGCTTTTAAAGACAGGTGTACATTATCTTCTTAAACGTGGCGAATACAGAAACGACCTTGATAGTGCTTCCTTATTTTTTAAAAAGGCTTTAAACCTGAGCGATTCTCTCCGGCTCAATGAATTTAGAAATGAAAGCCTTTGCAGACTGGGAGAAACTTATTTGCAAGTGGGGAATTTACAGGACGGAAAAAAATATTTCATGCAGGTGATAAAAGATTATCAAACCTCCGGAAATAAGGAGAAGGAGGCATTTACCTGGATGAGAATGGCATATACTACCTATCGTGAAAGCAGCACTTACGGCTATTTCTACAGCTTTCCGATAAATGCAGTCAATGAGGCACCCAGAGAAATAACAAATCATTTTAAGATAGCAGGATCCGTTTATAAACAGGTCAATAATAAAGAAGGGGAGATTGAAGCACTCAGGCAGGTGGCAGATATAAACCTGAACCAGGGAAAACTCGATTCAGCTGAAACAAAATTCCTGCAGGTATTGAGAATGTATGAATCTATCGGCTTTCGGAATCTCCATTATACTTATGATCTGTTATCCATTACAAGCAGACTGAAAGGAAATTATAATAATGCTCTTTTGTATTCTATAAAAGCTATCAATAATGCAAAGGTTACCGGCGACAGCAGCGCCCTATCACATTTTTATATTGGATTGGCGCATGCTTATCATGAATTAGGACAAACGGAAAAAAGCATTGAATGGTACCAAAGAGCCCTTGAAAAATTTCAAACCGACCATTTTCTTAAACCTAATCTATATAGGGTTGTGGGGTATCTCACCCGTGAATTGATTGAAGCAGGCAGAAATAAAGACGCATTAACCTTCTTATCTGACATAAGATCAGAAACTCCTCCGTACAGTATATTGGATAAAGAAATCGCAGCAAAGTCGATGGGTGATTGTTACAATGCATTAAAGCAATATGAACGGGCAGAAAAATATTACCTGGAAATGATCGCATGGGATGAAAAATTGCAAATCGGCGGGATAAGTTCCGAAGTATATGATATTATCGGCAATTTTTACATTGAGAGACAGCAATATGATAAGGCGTCAATTTACCTGAAGAAAATATTGGAATTACCCGCCGGTCTGGCAATACTTGACATAATAAAAAATACGCATTTCTTACTTTTCAAAGCAGATTCAGCATCGGGCAATTATTCTTCCGCAATCAGCCACCATCAGCAGTATAAAGCGTTGAATGATTCTATTTTTAACAGTACAAAAAGCCGTCAGATCGAGGAACTTCAAATACAATATGAAACAGGAAAAAAAGAACAGGACATTCATTTACTAAGCGAAAAGAGCAAGCTTCAGCAATCACAATTAAAGCAGGCCCGCCAAACCAGGAACATAACGTTTATCAGCATTGTATTGCTGATTATCATCCTGCTATTGCTGTACAATCAATATCGTATCAAACAACGAAGTAATAAATCAATGAGCCAAAAAAACCAATCGTTACAGCATTTGCTTGACGAGAAAGAATGGTTGTTAAAAGAAGTACACCACCGTGTTAAAAATAATCTTCACACCATCATTAGCCTGCTGGAGGCACAATCAGCCTATCTTGAAGATGATGCATTACTTGCAGTTCAGAATAGCCGGCACCGGGTCTATGCCATGTCTTTAATTCATCAAAAACTTTACCAGGCCGGAAATACGGCAAATATTGATATGGCTCTTTACCTGTCCGAATTGATCAATTACCTCCGTGATAGTTTTGATGTAAAACAGCGAATTCGTTTCAGTACAAATATTGAGAGCTTTCAACTGGATATTTCCCAGGCCATACCGATCGGCCTGATATTGAATGAAGCTATTACCAATTCTATCAAGCATGCATTTCCGGGAAATAAAACCGGGGAAATAATCATCGGGATGAAACAAGCCACCCGAAAGACCATAATCCTGACAGTAGCCGATAATGGTATAGGGCTTTCTTTCAACCACGGGAAACCCGGAATTAATTCACTTGGCATGAAGCTTATGAAAGGCTTAAGCGATGATATACATGCGACATTCTCCATAGAAAATAAAAATGGGACAATGATCACAGTAGAATTCCCGCAAGAACAAGTTTTAAAAACGACACAAAAAGAACAGGAAATTAAAATAATGGAATTGCAATCATGAAGAAGAAAATTCTGATCGTAGAGGACCAATTCATTGAAGCCAATAATCTTCAGATGATATTGGAAAAAGCGGGCTATAATGTTTGCAGTATAGCAAGATCGGTTCCTATAGCCCTGGAAATAGTTGAAAACGAAAAGCCCGATCTTGTATTGCTGGATATTTTTCTGCAGGGGAATTTAACAGGCATTGATCTGGCAAGAAAACTGCGGGAGAAAAATATAGGTTTTGTTTACCTGTCAGCCAACTCTACCAAAATAACATTGGATGAAGCCAAGATCACCCGTCCTTATGGATTTTTGGTAAAGCCCTTTCGTGAAAAAGATATTTTAGTCACACTCGATATTGCCTGGTATTTACATGAACAAAATATTGCTTCCAATAAGCTACAGGAAGAAATCTTAAATAAACGCCTTGATCATTCCGGTGTTCCTGAATTTAAAAATATCATTGGTAATAGCCCCGCCTGGAAAAACATACTCAGCGCCGTCTTAATGGTAGCACCATCAGAAACTTCTGTACTGCTGCTGGGTGAAAGTGGAACGGGCAAGGAAAAAATCGCTGAATGTATTCATACACTATCGTCAAAAAAAAATAAACCTTTTATAAAAGTAAATTGTGCGGCGCTTCCGTTAACATTAATTGAATCGGAGCTATTCGGGCATGAGCGTGGTTCTTTTACCGGTGCGTTTGAAAAAAGAATTGGTAAATTTGAGCAGGCAGAAGGTGGAACTATTTTCCTGGATGAGATCGGGGAAATGCCGCTTGAAGTTCAGGTAAAACTTTTGCGGGTATTACAGGAAAAAGAAATAGAACGGATAGGTGGAAGAGACACAATGAAGATCAATGTTCGAGTTGTGGCTGCTACCAACAGAAACCTTGAAAAAGAAGTTGCAGAAGGCAGGTTCCGGATGGACCTCTATTATCGCCTGAATGTATTTCCTATCCTGCTTCCGCCATTGAGGGATCGTAAAGAAGATATCCCCCTGCTCGCTATCCATTTCCTATATTATTATTGCCCCAAACTTGGAAAACAGATCCATGATATATCCGCTGAGGCATTGGAAAAATTGATGGTTTATGATTGGCCCGGCAATATCAGAGAGTTTGAAAACATTATTGAAAGAACTGTGTTGCTTACAACCGGATCAGTAATCACTGAAATCAATCTTCCTGCCACTCAGAAGATGTCTACCAGCTTATTTCATACAGAATCGATCAAAACGATAGAAGAAAATGAAAGGGATCATATTATAGCTGCTATAAAAAAATGCAACGGCAAAATTTCGGGCGAAGGCGGAGCCGCTGAACTTTTAAATATCAACGTATCTACTCTCAATTCAAAAATGAAAAAACTCGGAATAAAAAAAGAACAATATTTTACTGCTTCAAATAATTGAATCTTCCTGATGAGTGGCAACAACGAAAAAATAAGCTTGCAGTTGGGCGGGTACGCTACCACGCTCAACTATTTACTATGTTGCCTGCTGTTCATTTTTATTGGGTTTAAAACTTACCCGCAGACCGGGAAAAGCCAATGGCTGACCAGCTTAAAAAAAGAAATATCATTATCAGCGAAATATGATAATGAAAAACTAAGCAGGATTGACAGCCTGCGTCGATTACTGCTTCCGGTTAAAAACCAGGAACTATTTGCAAGATACCTGCGTTTGTACGAAGAGAATGCCTCGTTTAATTTCGATTCCGCTTATTTCTATACCAGGAAAATGCAGGCAACAGCAATGCAGAATTCAGATGCGGCTCTTATAAACTATGCTGAAATAAAGTTGAGTTTTATTTTACTTTCATCAGGCATGTTCAAAGAGGTTTTTGATACGCTGAAAAATATTATTCCGCAGGATCTTGACAGTTCTACCCTGGCAGAGTATTATATTTTAAAAGCCCGTGGTTTTTTTGACCTTGCAGACTATTCGCAGGGGAAGGTATATACAGGTTACTATAACAATGAAGCGCTAAAGTATCTTGATTCCTCATTATTACTATTTCCAGAACGTTCTTTTCAACACCATTATTTTAATGGCTTAAAAGATACCAGGGCCGGCAATGTTCGCCTGGCTTCCACCCATTTTTCAAAACTTATCAATATGCCGGGACTATCGTTGCATCAGCAGGCAATCATTAATTCTACCTTCAGCGATATTTATATCCGAAGGGGGAACATTGATTCGGCGATAATCTTGTTATCGAAAGCCGCTATTGCCGATATTCAATCTTCTACCAAAGAAACTTCTGCCATTTTTAACCTGGCCACTTTATTATTTAAACAAGGTGATCTGGAAAATGCTTCTTCCTTTATTCAAAAAGCGGCCAGCGATGCAAAAACGTATGGAGCCCGGCAAAGGATGGTACAGCTAAGCAATATGTTGCCCCTGATTGAAGCAGAAAAATTGTTGGTGGTGGAAAAGCAGAAGAAAAGCATCAGCAGGTATGCCATGATTGTTACTTTTTCATTCTTGTTTCTTATTGGTTTAAGCCTGGTAATCATCCGGCAGGTAAGAAAATTAAAGAGCCAGCAAAAAGAGATTAATCAAAAAAATGTATCGCTGCATCACCTCGTTGAAGAAAAAGAATGGCTACTGAAAGAGATTCATCACAGAGTAAAGAACAATCTGCATACCATTACCAGTTTGCTGGAATCCCAGGCTGCTTTCCTGCAAAATGATGCTTTAACTGCCATCCGCGACAGCCAGCACCGTGTATATGCAATGTCCCTGATACATCAGAAGCTGTACCAGCCTGAAAAAAATGTTACTGATATTGATATACCTGTGTATATACATGAATTGGTCAATTACCTGAAAGAAAGTTTTGAAACCGGAAGGCGAATAAAGTTCCTGATGTTTCTTGAGCCAATCGCCCTGGACATTTCCTTAGCAGTGCCGTTGGGATTAATATTAAATGAGGCAATTACAAATTCCGTTAAATATGCTTTCCCCAACCAGCGTGAAGGAGTGATCAAGATTGCTATTAAGAAAATAGCAGAAGATACACTTCAATTTTCCGTCGCTGATAACGGAATTGGTTTACCGGAAGGTCTTGAAATCGATAAAACCAGGTCTCTCGGACTTAAACTGATGAAAGGCCTTAGTGAAGATATTGTTGCTAAATTTTGTATGGAAAATAAGCAGGGCACCCGGATTGCAATAGAATTTGATATTAAAAAAAGTTTGCAACACTTACAAAATATCTCGGGCTCCGGAAATAAATAAAACAGCAACAATGAAGAAAACCATCTCATTTCTACAATACAATTTATTTTTGAGGAGACGTTAATGGTCATCAACCAGTATCCGGAATAAGTTGCTGACTAATTTATAAATGATTCTTGAATAACTAACCCGGGATAAACCAACTTTTTTGAAAGCATGAGACAAATTTATTTAAGAATCACGGGTCTTATAGTTGTTAGCTTATTTTTATTATCATCTTGCTCATCGCCTCTGATTAAAACAAGTCCGGATTTAATTTCTGATACCAGCCAATTTACTATTACTTGCGATGCCAACAGCGGCAACAAAGGACTTCTCGACTTTACCGGTCCTGTTTATATTCATTTAGGTTTGATCACCGATAGTTCCATCCACCCTAATGAATGGAGATATGTAAAATTTAAATGGGGATCAACCGAGGATTCAGCTTTGGCTACACCAGCCGGTAAGAACAAATGGTCCTACACCATTCCTAACATTCGAAAATTTTTTGGTGTGAAAGAAAACGAGAAGGTAATTGAACTTGCCATCCTATTCAGGGAGGGTAATTGTATCGACACCAATTGCAGAGCGTTGCGTAATGAAGACAAAAGCGACATGCATATTCCGGTATCAAAAGATCGGCTTTAGACAGTTACTTGATGGCTCCGGATATCCGGTTGATTCACTGCTTGCAGGTTGCCTGATCCCGCAGAACCATTCAAAAGAATTGTTTCCCCGATTTCAACCAGATGAAGTCTTAAATTGGCTTCATTAAATTTCTCCATTGTTTTTTTATGATCGATCCTGATAAACCCGAATGTATCATAATGTACTCCTACAATATCTTTAGTATTCAGCCAGGTTGCGAGTTCAATCGCATCTTCCACACCCATGGTAACTGCATCACCTATCGGAAGCACTGCAAAATCCAGTTTATTACCTTTTGATATAAGCTGCATATCCATCGTAAGCGCCGTATCTCCGCTATAATAAAAATTTCCTTCCTCCGTATAAAATACAAATCCGCTCGCCGCCCCTCCATACATACCATCCGGAAGGCTATTGCTATGTTGAGCGACGACACATTTAACCATTCCAAATTCAAATGCCCATTTTCCACCTGGATTTAAAGGATGCGTATTTAACAGACCTTGTTTATTAAACCATTGATAAATTTCCCAGCCGGCTACAAGCTTTGCCCCGGTTCGTTGTGCAATTGTAATAGCGTCTGTGATATGATCAAAATGCCCGTGTGAAATAAAAATATAATCAGCCGGTATTTCATTCACGTTAATATTTTTAGCCAGCTCATTGGGTGTAATAAAAGGATCAAAAAGAATGTTTTTTCCACTTATTTGGACAGAAAAACAAGAATGGCCGTAGTAGGTTAAAGTCATGACAGGGCTTTTAATTAATTTGAATAAATTTTCCTTTTTCCAGATTTTTATGGTTGTACGCTTTAGAAATAGTTGCTCTGGCCGTGGCAGTCATTCCAACTTAAAATGACGAACAAAATCTGTAATGTATTTTACGCAAATGTCTACATACTGGTGTTGAGGCCCATGGCCTGCCTGGGGCAGCATAATGATCTGCAGGTTTTGCATTTTTCTCGTTAAGGGATACCAGTTTTCGATGGGACATACGCAATCATGGTCGCCAGAAATGCTCAATACAGGAGTCTTTAGTTTACCAAGTTTTTCTCTTGAATTAAATTTGTCCATTGCAAAATCTGCAGTTCCTTTATAATAGAGAGCGAATTGGTCAGCCGTTACCATCGAATCTTTATCTGTTACTCTTTTCGCGATCCTGTCATGCGAAAGTTTTGCTGCTTTACGGCTTAATTCAGATTGTGGCTCAAAAAACAAAATGATCTCGTCATCAAAGTCATTAACAGGTTTTGCTGATCTTTCAAGAAAAATTGCCTCTGGTGGATTTTCATTTTTTCCAGGAGGATTTGTCCCGATCAGTACAGTATGAGTAATAGCATCGGGATAATGTGTTGAAAAGGTTTGTGCAACAATGCCGCCATAAGACCAGCCGCCAATAATAAATTTTTTCAACCGCAGGAACGATGCAAGGTCTTTCACATCTTCTGCCACATCAGCTATTTCGGTAGCCAATACACCTGATGATAATCCAATACCGCTGTAATCAAAAATGATTACCCGGAATTCTTTTGCCAACGCATCTAAAAAAGCCGGGTCCCACGAATCGAGTATTCCCCTGAAACGGTTGCAAAGAATTATTGGCGCTCCCTTACCAAGAGTTCTATATGCAATTTTCTTTTTTCCAATTGCTGCATATTTGGTAGGTACATTTACTGCCCCGGGTAATGGACCGTTTACAAACGAATGCGTAAGCACCGGCGCCATATTTTTAACTGATGCATTAAAACTGTGTATTGAGATCAGTAGTGTTATAAAAATTATTTGCTTAACCATAATAGTAAGTGTTGTTTCATTAATAATAGTGTGAGAAATATAATATTTATCAGTACTATTTTATCTCAATTCCTTTTAAGCCCTTTGTTCCAAGGTCTTTTGCAAAAAGAGATGTTACCTCTTTGTTATGTACTGATCTTTATTTGAGAGCTTTCTTCAATTCAGCTGCGGCATACAACAATGCTGATTGAACTTCCGGGATATGTGCCAGCGGGTTCAATAATCCATAATCATGAATCATCCCCTGGTATCTTACCAATGACACAGGCACACCGGCTTCATTCATTTTCCGTGCATAAGCTTCACCTTCATCTCTCAATACATCATTTTCGGCTGTTTGTACCAACGCAGCAGGTAATCCTTTTAATTGCTCAACAGATGCCTGTAATGGCGAAGCGTAGATCTCGTTTCGTTGTTGCGGATCAGGAACGTAATGATCCCAAAACCATTTCATCATATTTTTAGTCAGGAACCTGGCCGATGCATATTGATTATAAGAAACCGTTTCCAGGTTGGCATTAGTAACTGGCCAGAATAATACCTGGAACTTTAATTCGGGCCCATTCTTTTCTTTAGCCATTAATGCTACTGCAGCGGCAAGATTACCACCGGCACTGTTTCCAACAACTGCCAGACGCTTACCATCTACATTGATCTCGGCACCATTCGCTGCCACCCATTTAGTAGCTGCATAGCATTCATTAAGTGCGACGGGATAACGGGCTTCAGGAGAACGGCTATAATCTGCATACACGGCAACAACTCGTGAGTTAACAACAATATCCCGAATGAACCGTTGATGAGTTGGAAAATCACCGATCACCCATCCACCTCCATGAAAAAACATAAATGCAGGAAGAGTTCCGCCGCTACCAGATGGCTTCATGATAAATAACTTCACAGAAATTCCATCTTCTGTAATTGTTTTCTCTGAAACTTCTACACCGGACATATCCACTTTAACTGAGGTTTGCGCTCCTTCCAGTACTTTACGTGCATCAGCCGGTGTCATGGTTTCCATTGGTTTGCCACCGCTGGTGTTTAATGCTGTTAAAAAGCTTTTCACTTGAACCTCTATCGAGGGATCTGTAGCATAATCAGCTACGATAATTCCATTTTTCATACTTGTTTCCTTTGATGTTTCAGAATTGGTTTCTTTTGAAGCCTGGCCACCAGTACAGCCTATCAATGTAATAGCTGCGAGAGCCGGGATAAAATACTTTTTCATCTTTTATTTTTATGTTTCGGATAGAATAATTAATCTTACCGTCAAAGTCCTATTTAGCAGCTCCTTTCGCTGCCGCTTCAATAATCTCAACTACTGCTTTGGGTTGAGACATAAATACCAGGTGGCTGGCTTTGATCTCGGTAACCTTTGCGCCTGCTCTTTTTGCCATAAATCTTTCACCGTCGGGTGGTATGGTCTGGTCTTCTGTTGCAACGATATACCAACTCGGTTTTGTCTTCCATGCTGGATTTGCAATGGCGCTCCCAAACACTGATGCTGAAACCGGTATTTGCGAATTAGCGAGAAAATCTGCCTGGTCTTTAGGAAGATCAGCGCAAAAACCGGAGTGATATTTTTTTAAATCGTACCATACAAATCCAAATTCATCAGGGGGCAATATTCCTGAATTAGGCGCCGGCGGGCCTGCTTGAAGTAACTGTAATAATGTTTCGTTAGCATCCGGAACAAATGCTGCGATATAAACCAAACCTGTTACTTTCTCATCATTTCCGGCATCAGTAATGATGGCGCCACCATAGGAATGGCCTACTAACAAAACCGGTCCTGTCTGCCGGGATATAACTCTTTTTGTTGCTGCAACATCATCTGCCAAACTTGTATTGGGGTTACCAACAACACTTACATTATATCCTTTTTTCTTTAAGATCTGGTAGACAGCTTCCCATCCGGAACCATCGGCAAAAGCTCCATGCACTAAGACAATATTTTTTACCGGAGTTTGTCCATGAACATAGGTTGCTGATATCAGCATTATAGATGCTATAGCTACAAGGCTTACCTTGATGCTTAATAAAATTTTCTTTTTCATTTTTTGTGTAAGTATTAATTGTATTAAAAAAATATAACGAAAATTGATCTTTTATACCACCTGTAGTAAAGTTTGTGCTTATTTGCTATTTGCTGCGTTTGCAGCTGCTTCCATGATTACCTTGGCCACTGCCTTAGGTTGCGACATGAATATTACATGACTGCCTTTTATCTCGGTAACTTTAGTATTGGAGCGTTTGTACATATTGCGCTGAATTTCCGGAGCTATGCTTTTATCTTCTGTCGCTACAAGACCATAGGCCGGTTTATCTTTCCATGCGGCATGTGTAATGGGTGTTATAAAACCTTTGGCATAAAATGCACCTTGTGATGCGTACATAAAATCAGCTTCTTCTTTACTGATATCGGCACAAAATCCAGCATGATATTTTGCCTTATCATAATATACTATCTTTTTATCATCGGGCGGTAAAATACCGTTTTCGGGTGCAGGTGGAGCCGTTTGCAACCATTGCAGCGCTGATTCTCCATCAGCAGGCTGGAAAGCCGCTACATAAACCAAAGCAGCTATCTTAGAATGATTTCCCGCCTCTGTAATGACGGCCCCTCCCCATGAATGGCCTACCAGGATAGCTGGACCACCTTGTTTGTCCAATACAACTTTTGTTGCAGCTACATCATCCTCCAGCGAAGTCAACGGATTTTGAACAATTGTTACATTATAACCTTTTTCTGCAAGCACAGTATAAAGGGCTTTCCAACCGAAGCCATCCGCAAAAGCCCCGTGGACTAATACAATATTTTTAACCGGAGTTTGCCCATAAGCATTGCTTAACGATAGCATCATTATAGTAGCAATAGCTACAATAAAGCTTAGTTTGATGTTTGTTAAAATATTCTTTTTCATTTTAAATCAATTTTGATTGATGCAGCAAGCTACAATGGAATGCTGTTGTTGTCAATTGCTATATAGTACTTAGAATTGTATAAATCCTATTGTAAAAAAATCATCCCGGTTTTAAATCTACCTACCATACTATTTCTAAATACGAAATGAAATAGCATTACTTATTTTTATCCCTTACGATTGCTATGGGTGTATTATCCTAAAGGTGTTTGAACACCGGGAGTAAGAAATATTGTTTTATTTTTTATGTCCCCATTTTTGGCAATCGCATTTCTCAATGTTTGTTCATTCTCTTTAAAATGCGACCAGCCTTTGTAATGAACAGGAATGATTGTATGTGGATTTAGCTTTCTTACCGACTTTACGAGATCTTTACTATCCATTGTGTATTGTCCAAAACCTGTGAGATACCTGAATTGCACAGAGCCCAAATGAAAAATACCTATATCTATTTTAAAACGTTTTGCGATTTCATCAATGCCGTTGAAATAAACCGTATCACCGGATATATAAATAGCACCTTTCTCTTGTCCTTCAAATTCGATGATAAAACCAATCACTTTCCCTGCAAAAAATTCTGGTACCCACCATGGATGATGTTGCGCTGGTGTTGCTGTGATCTTTAATTTGTTCAATCGCGGAGTTTCGATGGTATAACTTTCCCAGTCATCCAATCCTTTTATTCCTTGTATTGCTTTACTCGCTGGTTTTGTAGAAATGATTGTTGAAACAGTTAATGCAAACTCCTTTCCTTTTGTATCAAAATTATCTTTGTGCTGATGATGGCTTAACAATACAAGGTCAATATTTCTTAGGTCAGCAGCCTGCACTACAGGGTTTCCTGTCTTCCTGCTAAAACCTCCTGAACCGTGATAATATAGTTTACCGGCATTATCAAGAGTAGGATCGGTTAAAATTCTGTATCCGTTTATTTCTAAAAGAATACAGGCCGTATCAATATGAGTGACTATAATATTCATAATTATCCGTTCCTTAAAAAGAACATCTTCATTGCTGATTCTGGATCCAGTTGAGAATATAATCGGCATCACGTTCCCATCCCGGTTGGCTCAATACAAAATGATTCCGTCCCTCAAATTCTTTGTAGTCCAGGATAGACCCATTTTTTTTATATCGCTTGAAATTACGGCGATTCAAATGAGCCGGAATAATATTATCCGTGGTGCCTGCAGTAAGAAGTAAAGGAGAATGAGGTTTATTATAATCAACCTTAGCGGCCCTGGTCAGGCCTCCCCGGGCTACTGTTTTAGACTCTGGTATGGTTAATTTCTCATAAGCCGCTCTTTGCTCAATTAATGGCATATCATTTACAAAGGCATATTGCCAATCTTTGAATGACATCAGGTAGGTTTTTTTCATTGAAGTAAAAAGTCCAAGCGATTTCCATCCCGCTTTCAGGAAAGAAAATTCATAGGGAAATACACCAAGGGTAGGAACTGAATGAATAGCTACTGCCGCAGCCGCAAGGCCCCTGTTACATATTATTTGAGTAATCATACCGCCGAGGGAATGGCCGATAACAATTGGTTTCTGCGGAAAGCTTTTAACGATATCTGCGTAATGGTCCACCAATTCAGTTAATGTAAGCGCAGCAAGATCGGTATCATGGGGTTGTCTTGCTCTTAAGTCGGCTGCCGTTCCATTTTTGAATGGCCACGCCGGAGCTATGGTAGAATATCCTTTACTTTCAAAATAGATCCTCCATTCATCCCAGCAGGAGCTGCTAACAAATGCGCCGGTTACAAATACAATAGATTTGGTTTGAATAGTTGCCATGTGTTTTATTTTTACAAGACGGTTGAAGAATATTTGATTGGATTATAAATTAGCTACTACTGATTTTTTATTGTTTTCAATAAACGAATGAATATAGCCAGCAACCATTTCCGGATACTGATGATGCGGCCCGTGACCTGTTTGGGGAATAACAACTAATTGTGTAGTGGGAAGTTTCCTGTTCAGCTCAAACCAGTTCTCCGGTGGAAAAACGACCTCGTGATCTGCACTGATAACAAGTATAGGTATTTTGGTTGTACTAAGTTTTTCTCTTGCCTTATAAGGATCAGCTGCATAATCTTCAAAGCCCTTTCGGTAGAATTGCCATAGTTCAGGTTTTATAGAAATATCCTTGTCGACTGTTCGTTTGGCAATTCTGTCATGGCTCGATTTTGCCGTTTCCCTGCTTAGTCCGGATGTTGGTTCAAAAAATAAAATGATCTCATCGTTAAGGTCATTGACAGGTTTAGCTGAAGTTTCCAGGAATATTTGTTCAGGTGCATGCTTAAAAATGCCAGGTGGCCTCGTTCCTATCAGTACTGTGCTTGAGACGATCTCTGGCATTTCCGTAGTTACTATCTGAGCCACTCCACCACCAAATGACCATCCGCCGATTATAAATTTTTTAATACTTAGTACCCGGGCTAAATCTTTTACGTCATTTGCAAAGCCGATCATCGTTGTTGGCGGGTTACCGGTTGACAAACCAAAACCCGAATAATCAAAAGTGATGACATTATAATTCTCTGCCAGTGCATCGAGAAAGGCCGGGTCCCAACTATCCATATCGCCACGGAAACGAAGACATAGTATCATTGGCTCACCTTTACCGATAGAACGATAAGCTATCTTTCTTCCGTTGACTTCGGCAAACTCTGTTTTTGAATCACTGGCATTTACTTTCATACTCTCTGTAACTGCATTACTATTTTCCATTTTTATATTATTTGTTTTGTCATTACAAGCCAATAGAGCCAGTACAAGTATGAAAATCATTATGCCGGTAAGATCAGCGGCAGAATAAGATGGTTGCCGTTTCATGTTTATATAATTTTTTGATTCTTTATTTTCTGTAAACGAATCTACTATCAACAAATGCTTGCATCAATTGATAAATGATGTGACAACTTATATATATCCGACTTAAATGTCTTTGTAAAAAATCAAAAGATGATTCACTTCCAACTGATTTGATGTCAAAGAATAAATACTACGACGGTGAAAGGCTTTAATAATAAAAGGTCCTGAATTTTCAAAATCTTTAATGGAGCAAAAGGCAAGTTTGAAAATGAAGACGAATAACGTTTTTGATAAAACGAACTTCGGATGATTATAATGCGTTTTATCTTAAGCCCGTCGATAGCTGAACAATTATGACCAGGTTGAACTGAAATAATTTTAAAGTCAGCAAACTCATTAACGAAAGAAATTCTACATACCCAATACTTTCAATCGAATCTGTAACAACATAGCAGAAATACAACAGATAGCGAGGCAACCTGATCCAACTATTATCGGACACCCAAAGCGCTTCAAGATTATGGAATTTAATCACCCACTAAGAAATTTTTAAACTTTCAACAACACCACCCGACTACCAATTCCCGGATTGAAAGAAGGATTATACTCGATATACCCAAACTCCACCAAGTCCTTAATACACTTGTGATAGGTTGCCAGCCCACTGATCTTTGCTATCTCCATTAGCGAGGCCCTGTTAATATTTACCGGATTCTGGAATTGGTTAAGGTTGTAGAACTGGAAAAGAGCCATATACAAACTGATATGGCTGATCCCGATCCGATTATCCTGCCGGATAGCTGAAAAAAAACTGGTTAATTCCTTCACTTCTTCCATGTTTCTCTACTTTAAGCAGCATCACTGTTCAGCAGTTTTTCAATATCCTCGTACCGGTAGTAATGAATTCCTCCCACCTTGTTGGAACGCAATTTTCCGGCGACCCGGAGCCTTTGGACCGTATTAGAGGAGATATTTAGGAGTTTCCGCACTTCGGAATTTTTAAGCCAGGGCTTGACCAATTTTGCCTCTGAAGGCTTCATTAATTCACGGAGATCGTTTAATAACTGCATCCTGAATTGCTGCAGGTCCTCTTTTGTAATCAACTCAAAACTCATACATCACAATTTTCTATTACAAATTGAATGTTAGAAAGCCGGAACCAGTTACCCGGTTCCAGCAGTAATTGGGTACGGGTCAAACCGACATCCCTTTTTTACGGGAGGTCTTTTTTTTTGGACCAGTAAGGTCATCCCCGGCCTCCTGCTTTACCCCCTTTTTTTTATCCTGTTTCAGATCCGCCTTTTGCTCCGGCTTTATTTCCTTTCCCTGCGATTGCCGCACAGAATGATACTGGCTCAAATCTTCTTTTTGCATCCGCTTCATCTGAGCATCATAAAGGGTTACCGTTTTGAACTGGGGATTGGCTTCAACGAACATTTTTAAAACATTACCATCCTTTTCAATGGATACAGATTGGATATTCCCTTTTTGCAGCGATTGCAGTAAAACCTTTTCCTTTTGAGGGTCGGCCAGCTCAGAAATTGCAAATTTTGACGCGGCGGCTTTCAGATCATAGCCATAGTTCTCATGAAATTGTTTTACTTCATGATTATTATGCTTGTCCTTGTTTTCAAAATCCAATTGCACCCAGGCTTTGTATGCCTGCCCCTCTTTTGTACTCAGTTCCTTGAACACAGACCTGCCCTCAAGCATGTTATATGCCTCCTTGGCTGTTATGCCTTTACCTTTCATGAGGTAAAAGGTTTGATCAAATTTCTCACCGTTGGATCTTTGCAACGATGCATTGTAACTGTTGAAAAAATACATATCCGAACTATCGGATTTCCGGAAATGTAGTTTCACTTCAAAAGGCTTCTTATTCACTTCTGTTTTATTGGATAAAGTAAACTCAGGCTTGCCTTGTTTCAGATTTGCTTCCAGGGCTTCGCTCATGTTCTCACCAAATCCCATGTATTTGATATTGTCTTTCAAATACTGAAAATTTTGTTCATTCATAAAATTGATTTTAGAGTTTAAAATTTGTTGTTGTTCCATATGATCAATTAATGCATCCGTGAAATCATTTCCGTCACGATTATATAATCCATTCCTATCGGGATCTACATTATTCAGTTCATGATTTCCTTCTCCATAGGGTAGCTGCCTGAAAACATCCGCAATAGAGCGTACGTGAATGAAGTGAAAATGATCATGATCGCTATAGTTGGATTGCGAAAATTCCAATGCTTCTTCTTTGTCTTTAAAAAAACATACATCTCCCTTGTCCAAAAAATAGAGCGAGTTATTATAAGCCATCCAGTTCTCGCCTTTGGAAATTGCATGGGCAATCATTTCCAATACTTCGTCTGCTATTACATGTTCCTTATTCATTTTGTCTAATTAAAAATTTAAAGACCTCTGGCTTTTACGACATTCCGGTTCTTCACTTTCAAAGCCAGGTGCCTTCCACCATTGCGTTCCATGATCTCAATTGCCATGTATTTTCCGTCCGGAATTGTAAACTTGGGCACTGCGATAATTAGTGTTTCTTTTCCTTTTCCCTTTATCCTTAAGCTATCCCCCAGGATGTATAATGGATGGATCTCAATTTCCTGGGTGGCTGTACGTTTGGATTGCTTCTTATCGCGGATATAAAGCCTAAACTGGTCTATATCATAGTTGATCCTGGAATAATTTTCTATTCTTAACCTGCAAAACATAGTATTGTCCTTTACATAAAATCCGGTAAGCGCTAACGTCATTCTTGAAGATTCATCGAACACGGAATGGATATTTGACTTTTGAGAAACTACCTTTTGAGAGTATTCTTTCAGGCTTTGCGCATTCATGACCATTGAAGCTGTGATCCCATTATCGTTTTGTTCTAACCTGGGAATGTTAGTTGTAGATAGGTTGCTAATATTTACATTCAGGTATGGGGGATCACTGTTATAGCTCACCAGGAATGAATAAAGCTTGCCATCATTGGTAATGACGCTCAGGTTTGTCTCTTCAAAGATTTTTGTATCAGCTTTTACCCTGAGAATGTTTTCCACCCCAGCCGCCTTTTCAACCATTATATCCTGGCTGCCTCTATCAATTGAAGTTATGGCTGCTGGAAAAACGAGGTTACTCGTTTTATTAAAGGTGACTTCCAGTTTGTAAGGAACGATATAAGACGATTTTGAAAAGGGAATTGATGTTTGTCCGAAAAGGTTGAGTGATATACTTCCGATCAACACTGTTCCAATTACACGATACCAGTTCATAGAATTATCGGTTTATGATGAAGATTTAATTTTCCTGTTTGTTGCCATCTTTTAAAAGCACACGGTATCCGGCTTTGACCATTACTTTTACCAGCTTTATTTTCTTTGATAATAGTCCCTTCGCCGCCTGAATTCCTGCCGTCGCAGCCTGTGCTTTCAGTGAAGGATCGAGTGACATCATTTCGATGCTTTGGAGACTTTGATCTGCGGACTGTTTCGCAACATCTCTTGAAATTGACCCAGGTATATAAATTCCGGCCAACCCGTCCATATCATAAACAGCCAGAGAGACGGGCAGCAGACTGTTTCCATGCCTGATACCAGGAATACTTATAAGAAGTCTTTCATGTTCCAATGACGCAGTGCCAAATACAAAGCTGCCTTTTAAAATAAGATTTCCATTTATGTATATATCGGTTAACAAGCGGAGTTTTACAGTTGATCCTACGGATAGAGTTTGGGTTTCATGAATGACGGCGGCGATAGCATTTGACTCGTCGCTATCCGTCATGTTGCGATTTGTTCCATAAAACCCGTTGTGTTTAGGTACTCTTATTGTATTGTTAGATTTTTTATTAACGGGGCCTAAATAGGTAACCGGCACTTGCTTCTGAGCTTTGTTTACAGCAAAGACCTGCGTTTTCTTTTCAACCGACTTTTCTTTAATCCTATCTTTTACTCTTTCCGGGTGTTGGATATCGAGGATCTTGTCAAGCATATTTCCAAGCTGCTTCATTTCAGGATCGCCTGTGCCCTTTTCATTCATTACCTGCATCATATTTTCCAACCGCTCAACATCAGTTGTAAATTCACCGTCCCTGTTTTCCTGGTTGACATTACCATACGCAACGTCTTCATTCGATGTTTCAGTAGGGTTTTGAATTGCCTTATTCAATGCATCCAACCGCTCATATATTTTGGCTTCGTTTGGAGTTGTAGGGCCGGATGGATAATTGGGAGATTGATTCAGGTTATTGCCAAACGACGGCTCTATTGAATTGATCGCAATACTTTCAGGAATTTTCATTGTATCCAGTCCATTTTTATAGTATGGATCATTCTGCATTTCCTGCCTGAGTTTTATCGAGTCTTCCTGTGCCTTATTATAGAAGCTAAGTTTATTTTCTTTGCTTTCATCTTCAAGGTTCGGCTCAGGCAACTGAAGATTTAACCCCATTTGCCTGACCGACTGATTTCCCTGCACATTACCCTTGCCGCCCCCCATTGCCCAGAATGCGAGGGTTACAAATGGCAGGGTGAGTAGTGGCAAAACCATCATAAACTTCCTTTTCCTCAAGAACCTCTGCGAATGTGTGTTTTGCATAATATTCATTTTGACTGTGAATAATAGATTTCTTCGATCACTTTAATACTATCCATTAGGCCAGGTCTTGCTTTCAGGATACTATCATATTCAGGTCTTCCCTTTGCAGAGCGACTTAAACTATCCATGTATTTTTTAAAGCGATTTATCCTGATTATAACTTTCTCACTTACCTGCGGTTCTTTAAATTCAGAATCACTTTGATCGTAATATTTCGGCACCACTACCTGGTCAGGTTTAATTGCCTTCCCGGAGTTTTCCGAATCCCGAAAAGCCCCGAGAAAAGCATAAATACTGCAGCCGCCAAACATCAAACAAAAAATAGCGAGCGAGAACTGCTTTGAACGACTACTTAGATTATTTATCCTTCCACTCATGAAGGAAGCAAACTTGTTTTGTACCGATAGCAAGAAACCAGCAATGCCTTTTGCCACCTTATCCTTAACCTTCGACTCTTTTGGTTCCTCTGCTTTCTTCTTCTTTTTTGAAAACAACATGCTCAGCGATTTTGAGTTTTAATGTCTTTGTTTTCCAATGTGGACCATTTTTCTATTAAAAAACCATGTGGGTTATTATCAGATCTGGAGACATTTCTCATAAAACCCTCCGTAATAAGACTTCGGTTCACAATAGTTGTAGGTCTTATGATCTTTTGAGTACCATAACAACGGAAGTAAAATGGATAACGGTCAATATCAACATATACGCTATCCACATCAATCTCCTGGCTGATGTTTCCTGCCATAATATTTGAGTAATAGCTATTCTCTTTTAGATTATCATATTGTTTCTTGGCCGATGCATCAGCCAGATATAGAGCTTTGGTAATATTCGATTGAATGACCTTTTCGTCGGGATCAAGCGTAAAGAAATAGTGATGAAACATGCGGACATGATCCCTGATCTCAACAGGTATATTGTCTTTTCTGTTGGAGGAATATGCTTCTAGTACTTTGCCATTAGCAAGTATGTATATTTTTTGTTGTGTTTGGGCAGCCAGCTTGTAGCTGTTATACATTACAAAGGCAGACAGAACTGCGCATACCACAATAATCAGAATACTGAAATACTTGATATGCTTAAATGCACGGTCAATATTTTTTACCTTACTGAACATCTTTCACACTTTTCAAAATCACAAATTCAATTTGCTCTATTCTCCGGATAGCCTATTTTTTTGGTAGTTTCCATTAGAGCCACTGCCATTTTTAAAATACCCGCCTGAAGTTCCCTGGCTAGCCATGCTCCCAGACATCTTTGCAGCCGCATCGCCATACACATCTCTTACCATGGAAGTTCCACCACGAACCACAGTCTGACTGGAATTGCTCATTAGATTGGTTACTTTATAAAGAAGTGTATTGCCTCCACCGGCCTGAACAATATAATTTGCCACTGACGGGACAGTGAAATATCCCACTATGCCAATAACCATAAATATTAGGTAAGCCGTATCAGTGGAACTAAAGAAAGTATCTCCGGCATCAGAAATTTGCTGGAGGTCAACCTTAAGCATGTTTTCCTGGATCTTTCCCATGATGGAGCCGAAAATATTGGCGACCGGAAGCCAAAGGAAAATATTCAGGTAACGGGCTATCCAGACTGTTAGCGTGTGCTGAAAGCCATCAAACACCGCTATTCCAAATACAAGCGGACCCAAAATAGCAAGGACGATCAAATAAAATGTTCTGATGGTATTTATGCAAAGAGCCGCCGCCTCGAAAAGAACTTTTAAAACCTCACTCATCCATTGCTTAATAGAATTTCTTACGTTGTAAGAAAACTTTGACATAGCAAATTTTATATCATTTCCAATTCCTTCAAACCAGCCTTCGCTTTCATCGCCATAATGATACTTGTACCATTTATCCCTGTCGCCACTGCCATCCACGCCAACGTACATCTGCCAGTAAGCTGTTTTCTTTATAGCTTCTTCCTTCATTTTTAAAAGTTGGGCTATCGCCTTGTCTGAATCAGTGACCATAGAGGCAGTAGATGTCACCGTTGGTTTCATCACTCCATTGATCATGGCAATGACGGAAGGAAAGATCAATACTGCAAACCCAATAACGAAAGGTCTAAAAAGAGGGTAAAAATCTATCGGTTCAGCATTCACAATATGCCTCCAGACTCTTGAGGCAATATACCAGGTGGCGGCAAATCCTGCAACGCCCCTTCCCACACTAATGAGTTTACTGCAAAGAGGCAACATATCCTCATACAACTGTTCAAGTACCTGATGCAGGTTTTTGATTTCACCTGCAAAACCAGTTTGCGCCGAACTCATAATAGGCATGAGCATTGCCACTGTTGCAATAAGTGCAACCCTTACACACAATTTACCTCGCATCACATTCATTTTTATTTGTCTCGGTGCTCCCGCCCCTGTGGGATTCATACAACGTTATTGTTCCTTCAACAGAGGAAGGTTTATTTTATATCACTCAGTTTCCTTGAAAGTTCAATTTCGTTTTGTTCCTTTATTCTCTGAACAGCTAATAACTTTGTGCTGTTATTGAATGACCGGAGAAACGTCAGTTTATCCTGCATATCCGAAAATATTCTGTCAATCGCTTCCAGTCTTTCATCATCACTCATTCTCAGGCGGCTTGCAGTAATCACCATCAAGAGGTCATCAAGGTTTTTACTACTCTGCTGGAAAAGATTGCTATACACCTTTTCCATATAACTGATTTCCTCAAGTGTGAAGCTGCCAGCTCCTTTGAAATAACTAAATGCCTTCTTATGCTCTTGCATAATTCGTTTCTGGTAACTAATTATATCAGTTACTCGTCTATACTTTCTTACAGCGGGACTAACTTCAAGCAGCCTGTCCATAAATACCTGGTGGAGTTTATAGCTGCCTTGTGAAATACTCTTTATGGTATTATACCCTTTACTTACCACCCGGTATCCTTCATACATATTCTTGAGAATGGATTTTAATTGTGCCAGCTTTTCCCAGTTCAAAAGTAGTTGCTGAGCTTCCTGCGCCTGCGCTCTGACCTCGGCAGGTTTAGCGAGACCTATCGCCAATAACAAAGTGATAATTATGACTTTCATAGGTTACTGGTTTAGTCCGTTAAGTTTTTTGGATAATTCAACTTCCAACATTTCATGCAGTCTTTGTTTTGACAACATCGTTACCGAATTTCCAAACGATAGAAGAAACACGGATTTATCCTGCATAGTTGTATAAATTGTTTCAATCCTTTTGATCCTTTCATCATCTTTCATCTCCAATTCGCCTGATGTTATGACTGCTATGAGTTCATCCATATTCTTAAGACATTCGGAAATCAGATGATCGCAAATCTTAACTACATAATCAATTTCTTCCAGGTTAAGCAGCCCCCGATGCCTGGACTGTTGTATTAGTGACCTGGCCTGCTTTATCATCCTAACCTGCATAGCAATTACGTCAGCCACTTTTGCATACTTCTTTATTGACGGGTTAACTACTGAAAGTGACCCAAAGAAATCCTTGTGAAGTTTCCATTCTCCGTTCATAAAATTTTGGACAGTCGAAAGACCCTTGTGTGCTATATCATATCCCTTTTTGACATAGCCAATGTATGTTTGAAGCGCTACAATCTGCTGAAGCAAATATTTCCTTTGTGTCTTCTTCTGTTGTGTCCATTCTGCGGCCGTTTGGGAAAGCGAAACATTCGACACGCCAAGAGCAAATAGTAAAAAAATAATAGTTTTCATAAATATTTATTTAATACCATAAAGAGCCTTAACGGCATTGATTTCAGACTGATCCCTTGCTCTTTGCAGGCTAAGACGGATATTCTGGTTGTTGAATTGCCGGAGGTCGGTAAGGTTTTGTTCAATGTTGTTCGCCGCTACATTAATTAATTCCAGTCTCTTAGCATCGCTCATTTGTGTTACAAAAGAGTTGATCACCAAATAAAGTTGATCCAGGTTTTTAATACTTTCATCGAGAATACCGGAATAGACATTTTCCATATACTCTATATCATCAGCGGAGAAATGACGATCCTGCTTGAATAAAGCAGAAGCCTGGTTATACTCGCCTACGAGCTGGACCTGTTTGTGTATAATATTCTCTACTTTCTGGTAATACGCAATTGCCGATTTAACCTTCCACAACTCTTCATAATAATCAGCATAAAGTTTTCTTTGTTTTTCGACCCAATCAGATATCTCTCCCAACTTTAATTCCTGCATCTTGTTTTCCAGCGTCTTTTGGGCATTCTGCAGCCAGATGGTCTTGTTTTGCAGCCTTTGAATTTTAAGATCAATGGCCTTAATGACTTTCTTAACGCCAGCCTTAATGATTTCTACAATTGGAATTTGAGCCGCCGATTTCTGAACTGGCATGATCAAACAACACATCATCAATCCACACATCACCATTGCACGTCTCATAGCATATCATTTTAGTTTTTTGTATTCCGTGGTTCCAACCAGAAGTATATTTTTTTCAGGAACGAATGAAATAACCTTTCCTTTCCGGGTTTCATTCAGCACCCTTTTATTTTCATCGTATACCGCTGTCCATTCCTGTTTCGTGTACTCCCAGCGAAGTTCCTTTCCATCCAGCTTTCTTTGAAAGGATGATGACCTTATCAGGCTGTAATTATTGCCTGTCTCGCTGATTACCTCAATTTTGATAGTGTCATACTCCTTTCTCATTTCATGATCGGAAAAACGGGAATAAGTGCCGGGTATAAAAGCGCGGATTTCATCACTTTTGGATGATTCACAAGCCAGCAGTAACAAGAGTACGCCGGACACAAATAGGTACTTTTTCATAACGCCTGGTTTTATTTAGTATTTTTGATTAACCAATGCTGAAATTCCTCTTTGCATATCCCCTCTAAACCTGGCAGTGGATTCCTGCACCTTCATTTTTTCTTTCTCTTCCGTGGTATATGTCAGGTATTCTTCCGGTGAAACTTCTGTCCTGTAAACCCTCGACAGCATTCCACCCAATGAAATAAAAACTTCCTTGTATCTTCTTGCCGGATCGTTAGATTTGTTGATCGACAAAATGAGTGCTTTTTCCTTTTCTGTAAGTCCCAATAATTCCTGTATCAACTCAAATTTGTTCTGGTATTTCGACTGATCCAGCAGGATCTTGCAATCACTGTTATTGATGATCGCCTGTTTGACTACAGGTGAGGAAATTATGTCCTCTACTTCCTGTGTCACGACAATGGCTTCACCAAAGAACTTCCTGACCGTCTTGAACAGGTACTTGATGTATTCCGCCATTCCTTCCTTTGCAATGGCTTTCCAGGCTTCTTCAATCAGGATCATCTTACGAATACCCTTTAGTTTTCTCATTTTGGAAATAAAGACTTCCATGATGATGATTGTCACCACCGGGAAAAGGATAGGGTGATCTTTAATATTATCCAACTCAAATACAATAAACCTTTCCTTTAATAATTCCAGGTGCTCGGTTGCGTTCAGGAGGTAATCAAACTCGCCACCTTTGTAATAAGGTCGCAGCACATACAGGAAATTAGCTACATCAAAATCCTTCTCTTTCACTTTATCGTTTTCTAGCACCGCCACAAAATCCTTTTGCAGGAAATCATAGAAAGAATCAAAGCAGGGAAAGATGGACTGATTTCTGCTCAATTGCTCATAGTATAATTGAAGGGCATTGGACAATGCTACATATTCAGACCGGTTGAATGTCTCGTTATCCTTTTTCCAAAGAGCTAATAGCAGTGTTTTAATGCTTTCCTTCTTCTCTGTATCAAGTACATCACCTTCACCAATATAGAAGGGATTAAAACGGATGGGATTCTTTTCATCATAGGTGAAGTAGTAGCCTTTCACCAACGCACAAAGTCCACGGTAGGAATGGCCTACATCCACAAGAACAATATGCGTACCCTGTTCATAGTATGATCGAACCATGTGGTTGGTGAAAAAGCTTTTACCACTTCCTGACGGACCCAGGATAAACTTATTCCTGTTGGTGCAAATTCCTTTCTGCATGGGTTCATCAGATATATCTACATGAACCGGTCTGCCGGATAACCGGTCACCTAGTCTTATTCCCACGGGACTTAGAGAAGACCTGTAATTGGTTTCAAGATTTAAAAAACAGCAGGCTTGCTCGGCAAACGTGTCGAAGGTGTCGTTCATAGGAAAATCCGCTTCATTACCCGGTATGCCTGCCCAATAAATTTGCGGAGCGCCTGCCGTTTCCATTTTTGCCACCGTATCCATTTGGGCAAGGGCTGATGAGACCAGGTTTTTTAAGTCCTTTAATTCTTCCTTACTTCCGGTCCAAACCATCACGTTGAAATGGGACTTAACGGGCAAACGTTGTTCACCTATGGCCTCGTTGAGGAAATCATTGGTGGCATCCCTGCCTATTGTGTTTTCTCTTGAGTAAGCTGAAAGACTTTGTAATCGCAAACGTTTACTTTCTAGTCTTTTGATGGTAGCCTGTGCATCTTCAATAAAAAGGTACTGGTTGTACATGTGGTTGCAGGGAAGTAACTGGCCAAGCGCCGAGGCAAAACCGACAGAGAATTTCGATTGGTCTGTTGAATACCGGTCATAGTTGATCCTTGATCCGCAAAGAGCCGGTAAATCATTGGCATCCGACAAACTGAACAACTGCAAATGCTTGTCACCAATCTGGATTCCTTCGCTAAAACTGGTATCATTGATTAGATTACCCTCTGACAACCTAATATACTTTTCAATCACTCCAGCTTTCCTTTCAGTGCTTGCCAGATCTTCATCTTTTAACCTCGATAGCTTTACAAAACCACTATCCTCCAATATTCTTTTAAACTGGCCCGCACAATCCACAAAATCCTGAACAAGTTGTTGGCTCATCGTTTCTTCTGGAACAATGCTTTTCCTTAGGAGATTGGAGAAAAGCGAATTGGAAAGTTTTCTACCATTTGGCTTCTTGGTTAGGAAGATGTAACAAGTATGGTCGAGGTAAGGCCGTTCATTAAAAAACCGTTCACTACTTCTTGATAGGAAACTCGTATCATCTTTTAGAAAATCGGGAGTGTGCTTGCTATCAAGGAACCAATCCTGCTTATGGAATACACAGAACTTTGGAAGAATCTTAACGGCTTTGATCCATGCCTGGTGAAATGCTTCATACTCATCATTTGACATCGTAAAGATTTCCGGCAATTCGGCAAGGAAAGCAATAGTTATATCTCCCTGTTTTGAAAGGATCAGGTCATGCTCCACATCCATAATGGGCAATATTTCGTCCAGCATTCTTTCCATTATTTTTCTTTTTAAAAAAGACTTTTCTCGAATAGGATTTTAAAACCGGGGGGACTCCACGCTTCGCTACTTTTTTCATCATTCCATGCTCTCCATACTTATTGCTGATTCCGTATACCCATGTAAACAACATTCCACCTAAAATGCCAATCAATCCAACGCAGACAAATGTGTTTACTCCAATGACATAAATCACGGCAAACAGGATAAGCAATAACACCAGGCCACCACCCAAATACCAGATGTATTGCGCCTTCAAGCCCTTAAATTCAATTGGCTTGTTGATTCCTTTATTAATTTTATAGACACTGTTTACCATACATAAAATTCATTTCCCTTCTCCCTCGGGAAAAGTATCACTAACGAACTACCGGGACGGGTGAGGCCTAAATACCAAAGAATGAACGAATCACGGTAGTCACCACTACAAGGAACACACAAGAGCCAAACCATGCAGCCGCTGTTTTACCGGTATCATGATCACCGGCATTCCATTTTTGATAAACTTTTACTGCCCCGATCAGCCCGAGGATGGCACCCACAGCATACATCAAATTTGTACCTGACTGGAAATAACTTCTGACTTTTGTATTCGCTTCATTGATTCCTGCATTTCCGTCCTGTGCAAGAACAACGAGGGTGAAAAGAACCAGGTAACTTGACAATAACCCTTTTTTGAGCAGTTCATTGCCAATTTTAATTTTGATTTTCCCGAATGGTTTACATTTCATACAACGTATATCTTTAAAAGTTAAACAATGATGATTAGAAAGCTCCGTTAGCCCTTTCGGATCCAACGGAGCGGAGTGCGCGCTATGTCCTGTTCCAGATAGTCTTTATTTCTTCCACACGCAGGAACATAGCGCAGTTCGATTCTATTTCTTTTATGATAAAAAGTTCAACCTGGTCTCTCGCCCCGGACTGCTGCAGAGAAGGGTATTTTGTAGCGATCTCACGTAAGGATTCCAATAAAATTTCTTTTGAAATTTCATGTTGAGCCGCTAATTCCAGGTAGGCCTCTATTTCATCATAAAATGGCTGAGTAATTAATGCGCCTAATTTTGGCTGGTAACCTGGAGGCTGTTTGCTCGCTGTTGCATCAATAAACGGAGTAGAAACGTTAGCGACAAAAGAAGGTAAATCTGGTGAAGCTTGTTTTCTTTTTACGAAACGCATCAGATCATGCCTGTAATAAACATACAACACAAAAATGTACCAAAGCGAAACAGAAAGGATGATAAAGGCCAGGTAGGCTGACCAGGAGATATTACTGAACATAGGTTGCTTTTTTCAGGTTCACAAATTCATTTACTCGTTGCAGTTCCGTTTCAGCTATCGTTACCAGGTAACGATTGAGACTGCAATATATACCGGCTAATGACTGATTGGGTGGAAACAGGTAGAAGCGAGGTCGAAGTTTTAATCATAGCTATCAATATTTCGTATCATCTTTTGTAAAAAGCGCTTCACATTATCTTTGGATTCAGGGTCTACTTTATCACTGTACTTTAAAAAACTCTGGGCACTGAATCCTTTCTGTGTTTTATTGGAAATACACTTAACTGTTTTTTCCAGTAAGGTTTTATAATTTTCATGCGAAGCACCACCAGAATCAATAAATGCTTTGTGAAGCAGGTAGATTTCTGTGCCTTTGAATGGTACATGCACAAATTCCATCGGTACCATCTCACTCAACTTGCCGGCGATGGCATTGTTAAATACACGCAGCTCCGTTTGAATAATTTGAAGGCTGTTGATCACCTCTTTCCACATTTCTACTGAATTAGCCATAGAAAATTGATTTTATCAGGCATTTATGAAACAAATACTACGCCTTCTGCTATACGCAATAGCCACTATTTACCTACGTAAAACGTACTATTTTGCTTGCCTTTGATCAGTCTATGGAAATGGTTGGAGTTTGCCACCTTCATCGGGACGGCCGGGATTGATATCTATAAACCCAAGAATTTTGACGGTACTGCGGAAAATGCAGTAACAGGAGGAATGTAACAATAGGTTGTTTCGCCACGTGGATTTTGTATAATGATCCCCTTTGTTAGCCAGGCTGGAAGGAATCTTTAACCGGGACGCACTAAAAAAATACAAATGCTTAACTGTCCACCGTGGCTAAAAATAAAAGATCGTTCATAAAGTAAGTGACCTCTACTTCGGAGAGTTGCTGACCGTCCCAAAATAAAACTGAAAAAATCAGCCTGATATCCAACAGCAATAAATCGATCTCATCCTGACCAGAAAATATTTTCTTATATGCCTGCTTTGCGTATTTATTAATATTTTCTTTACAATAATTTACCTTATCATCTGGCAGTTTTTCATCTATTATAAAAGTCAGGTTAATAGCCTTTCCTTCGCTTCTTGCGCCCAGCGATTGAGGAAGCTCTTGTGCGAATCTTGCAGCACGCTGCAATAATATGTCGGAATTCAAATGGGAACTTAATAGTCGAATGGCCATCTTTAAAAAATTTCTTATATTTTTTCTTAAAATTAACCTCTGCCTTGCGGGAACAACTGTCTTTATCAATTTACCCGGTAAACAACGCCCAAATAACGAAAGCTTTATTGTTAAAATGATCTTACCCGATCCAAAAATGGGGGACAATAGCGGACTATTGGTATTTCGAAGGGCGGACAAAGCGGGACAGCAGGGTGCTTAAAGAGGAATGGACACGATATTCAGGCCGTTTGCAGTATATTATATAAATAATCATCCAGGGTAAGTGCGTCCGGAAGCTCCAGGCGTTGTCTTAATCTCCTTCTTGCCCGGAACACACTGTCTCTTTCAATACCCAGCATTTTTGCCATCTGATAGTTATTAATCTTTAAATAGATCAGGGCTGAGAGTCGTTCTTCGGCGGGAGTAATCTGCGGCAGGCGCTCTCGCAACCGGCTAAAAAAAAGGGGGTAAGCTTTCCTGAATTCCATCCTGAACTTCTCCCATTCTTCCTCACTAATCAACATAAACTGTGAAAGCTTTTCCGTTGTCATCTCATTCTCCTGGCTCTCTTTATTAACGCTTATTTGTTTTTGCATGGAGTCAATAATATTATTTTTATCTATAATATGGTCCATGAACCCGGCTATTTGCTTTTTCGCATCTTCTATTTCTTGTTCAGCCAATTCTTTTTTTCTCCGGATCATCTCCAGTTTGTATTTGTTTTTTAGCCTGTAACGGTTGTAAAACAGCCAGAAAATGATGGTCAATAAAAAAACACCAGTGACAATCATTTGAAGCATCGTCCTTGACTGGCTAAGCGCCATTTGGGATTTGTCAAGGTGTTCCTCCAAATGGTCAAATGCGATACGTGCATTCATGGCCGATAGTTTGCTTTGATCAAGCCGGTCGTCGAGGGTGTCCGAATAAGCGTGATATAAATCATAATAATAGAAAGCGCTATCTGGCTTGCTCGAAAACTTGTAGATGCCGGCAAGCCCTTTTGTTGCTTCCAGCAGGTTATCGGTCGGGTTTGTTTTATCTGAATAATGAAATGCCTGCTGCCAGGCTTGTATTGCCATGGTATATTGTTGTTGCCTATAATAAATATCTGCCAGGAAATTTGCGCCTATGGCCACATTTGCCCAATCGGCTACTTCTAAACTATTTTCTATATATGCCCGGACCAGGGGAACAGCAGATGAATAGTCCTTTTTCAAAGCCAGGCAATGGCCAATATTACCTTTGGCTATACCTGTCCACAGTTTTTGCATGAATTCTGTATCGGGATCGGTGCGAAGGGTATCCAGTATTTTTTGATAATAATAAACAGTACTATCATACAATCCCAGCTTTTTGTACGATGCACCCAATATGTCGAGCTGAAGAATATAAATTTTTTTTAGCCAATGTTCTTTATCAATATTCCTGAATCCAAGGCATTGCAGGCCGTACTGTATGCTCTGCCTGTAGTCGCGGCTGTGGTACAGCGCATTACTGACAATGAAGAAACGATTGTGAACGGTATTAAAATGAGAAAACCCAATCCGCTTCTGAATTTCGATTGCTTTGAGGTTGTACAAAAGTTGATTATTGTTACCAGCAACTTCTGCATAGTAAACATAAATTTCCGCCATTAATTGGTCATCCTTGAGATGGTTGGCGATTGTCATCGCCCGTTCCAGCATTCGTGTATATTTTTCACCCTGGGACTGAAAAACCATTGCACCGAATACCTCATACATGAGTACCCGGGCCTCGATCCGCTTATCCTGATTTTCCTCTAAATAATTGTGTAAAGCAACAAGTGTCCTCTGAAATTTTGCGGTATCTTTTTCAAGGTCAAGCCGGTCATAAAATACGGCAGATTTACGCGTTTGCGAAATATCATTGGTTTGCCACGCCTTAATATAAGGACGAATGTTTATATCCTGTGCGCTTGAAGCAAAACATAAAAGGAAACAAAGAATATGGAATAAACAGGCTCTCATCAGGGCAAGAAAGTTATACAAAAAATTTAGTATTTATAGCCTCACGCTATTGTATGTGCTTTTATTAGCGAACGGCAAGTACACCGTTGCGCCGCGCTGATGCAATGTTTCGAAAGAATTTAGAGGTTAATTACCACTGATAGCTTACACGTTTCAAATAAGGTAGCTCTGGTGTGTCGCTCTCAACTATCCGGATAGTTTGATGGAACGAAATGACGGTGAAGAATATAAATATGATTAGGGTATTCCCCAGGAAACAGAGTTGTATAGTTTGGGATTCTAAATGATACTGAGAGCTATTTGCCGTTGTGCTTAATTGTTGGAGCGATAATGAATGTTATTCACCGAAGATTGGTAATGCAATGCAAAATCAAATCATAATTCCTCATCGTGGTAAGTCTTTTTTTTGTACACTCTTTTACCGGGCAGTAATAATATAACTGAAAAAAATGACCCCCTTTTCATGCATTTCTTAAAAGCCATCCACCAAAAACTAAATTTGATGGTAACCAGATACTTCTTGTGATATAGAAAGACGCCAAAAAGTTGTTTTCTATTTAATTACTTACGTACACTTAATGGAAATACTTTCCCTGTTGCGCGCGATCTTGCCAAGGCGTTCCAATAGTTGTTTAGCAGTGAGCCGTCCGCTGATCATATTGCCGGCAATACTCATGATCACTGGGAACGGTTTACCTGGATGTAAAAAATTTGCCAATTCATTCAGGTTCATAATTGAATCATGTTCCTGCAACGGTTGCTTTTGGTGATTTACAATCAACCAGCATTTATTTTATTTCGTTGCATGTCATTATCCATTTCTCCAACCTTTTGTATACGGTCGCGCTTCTCGCTATAGTCATCGCGCCCTGCGAACAAGGCGGCTTGCGGATGAGAAATCTCTAATGAATTCACATTCCCAGTTTATGGCATAATTCTATTTTATTACTGACCCGCGTTTTTTCAAAAATATTCTGTGCATGTTTGGCCACCGTTCTTTCGGAAATAAATAATGCTTCACCAATGGCTTTATGCGTGTACCCTTCGCGGATCAACCGGGCGATCTCCTTTTCGCGATTGGTAAGCCGGTATCGTTCACAACTTTTATTGAATTTCATTTCACCAGTCATACGTTCAAGGTCTTTGGTCCGGCTATCGACCTCCTGTTGAAGCAGCTCATTCCAGTTCTGCAACCAAAGTTCTGAATCGATCAATCGTTGATGCTCAATTCTAAGCCGCCGGATATTTCGTTTTAAATGCAAACCGAATAAAAGAAGAAACCCTATATTGGTAAAGGAAGCTTCAACGACCTGGCCTGTATTGAAAAAATCGATGACAGGCAGGCCAACCCATGGCACGATACTTAAGATTAAAACGGCTATCTCTTCTTTTGATTCACCGCTGTTAAACTTGTCAGCATATTTATGGACAATCGATTTTACCAGGGAAATAATCACCCATATAGCATAAACGACCGGAAGGACAAGCAAATATTTCGCCGTATGTAAATCACCGGAGATGGCTAACACGGTTACAAAAACGAAATAAGGAAGAATAAGAAAATAGTAGACACCCCAATAGGCATGGAACCGCATTTTCTCCAGGCCAAAAGCTTTGTAAACGTAATACGGAAAATAGCAGGGCGTAATAAACCCCGTGCCATAAGCGAGTGCCATTTGCAGAAAAAAAGAACCAGGTAAATTATCGTCCGGCAATAACCCGCCTGTCAGGTTGTAAACGATCATCAGGAAGATCAAAATAATATTAAGCGTAGTAGTTTTATCATCCGGCCTTGCAAGGCGGTAAATAAGCAGGTAAAAAAATATCACTACCTCGACACTGGTAAACAAAAACGTGATGATATGCATTTGTGTGCCTGCCAAAGCGTATTTTTGTCTATTCTTTTTTCATACAATAAAGCTTGTAACCAAAATCAAGCTGCCTGTAAACCGTAAATCCATATTGCTGGTACCAGGGTATATTCTTTAGCGTAGAGGTTTCCAGGCAAATTTTCCGGTTACTGCTTAAACCATCTTGGATAATTTCCTGGAGTAGCCTGCTGCCGGTTCCCTTATGTTGTTCGTTCGGATCAACGCCTATAAACCACAAATAATAAATAAGACCTTCAGGATGGATATCTTTAATTTTAGCTTCCCTTTTTATCGTCTTAAATATATTCCTGGCACCCGTACTGGAAAACATTAAGTTTATATTCAGCATAACAGATTTCCATGTCGTTTTCTTGAGATCAGGAAATAGAATTAAAGCACAGGCTGTTTTATCGTCGGATAAGAAAACTTTTCCAAACAAAAAGCAGGTATCAAAAGAATATTCCATTAACTTCCTTATTCGTTGCCTTTTATTTTTATCCTGCTTTATGATGTAGTTCACACTTTTATTGCCCGCGAAAGCGCCTGTAAGGATATTCACTATTTTACTTTTATCGCTATATGCAGCTTCGATCATAACAGCTTGTCATAAAATGTAACTGTACTATACTCCTCCCATAAACTTATAATCTCGTGTGCACCAACCCAACCTGGTTAAACGAACGATTATATAGAAGCAATCTTTTTTCCCCAGGTTGCCATTGTTTTATAATCAATAAGAGAGGATTTATTAATTCATCGACATAAGCAATAGACTGAAAAATTAGTGGTGTCATTGAACTGAAAGCTGCAACAAACGAAATGCCCGGAACAAAATATTAATGCTCTAAATGGCTCAATCTATAGCGGAAACGGGCCAATTAATTGCCTAAACGGGCTAGCTACGTTTTGCAGCTATAAAAATATTGCTACAGCCTGGAAGCCCGTGCAAGTACGCTTGGTAAAAGCCCCACACGCTGTGGTTATTCGTAGAAATCGTATTGAAATTGGTAAATTAGTATGTCTTTGAACTTATGTACAGGTACACGCACAATCATGCAATACAATATTCTTTTTTGACGACAAAATTTTAACGTAGCAAGTTCATTACATAGGTTATCTGTCGCCATTCATTGCCAGGAATGGAGGTCAATTGACAAATATTTACTTTATTTACCCGGCTCCATTACCACCATTAAACTTTTGTTGCGTCGCACGCTTGTATTTTCTGTACACTATTCAGCTTAAATGGAGTGAAGCATTTCGTTAATAACAATTCTATCTCTTGCATTACCAGGCCGTGAATTCAACCCATTTAAAACAAGCTGGCCGCTGATGCGGTAGCTCTTATTTCGGTTCGGGCTGGTATGCGAATAAGTGAACGGGTACTTGCAGGGGTTTACCCGCTTCGGCAAATGCTTTATTTCTATCGGGTCTCCCGCATGTGTTTCGTGGTACCAGTTGAAAGTTGTTGCTTCCAGGTCAATATAATAAATACCATTGCGAAATTCACCCGCGGGTTTCGCGTCAAAGACATCGCCATCTAAAATTAAAGATTGAATGGAATTGTGATATCTGTTAGATAGAATATTGACTGACCGGGGCAGGTTTACCCCTACTCATACTCCTCCTGATTTTTTGCTTATGCGTTGCGCCCAGGTACTTAATGAATGCAGCACGTCTTTCAGCGTTTGCTATACACGGTCAATTCATACTCTACTACCACCGGCGAACCGCTAAACACATTGCGGCGGAAAAAACTATTTAATTCCAGGTCCTATCATTCAGCAGACAATACTTTAGCAGAAATGCCATCAATGCTCCATTGCAGGTCATTGAACCACCTGTTGCCTTCTTTGAGTGCAACGATGATACTTAGCTTTCATTTACCCCTATTACATAAAGTACATCTGCAATAGATAATAAAGTGGTCTTACACTACGCCTCCGCCGGGTCTATTGACTTTAAGATTTGCCTTGTTAAAGTGATTCATTTCCATCTCAATGATACTACACTTGCAGCCTGGCCAACGAATTTCCTTTTTAGCTTTTCTCTTAAGTCTTGTCGTTCATAGCCCGCAACCGCACGATTGCGATTAGGTGAAAAAGTACGCAGTAACTTTCCGTAAACGAAAATCTACACACTTTTCATAGTATGTACTATTTTTTAGGGCCTTGAAGCGCCGCATCTTTGTATCAGAAATCAAAGCTACCCCCCTTTATCCTTGAAAACCGAAAATCCAATATTGTAAATCTTTAAGATCCGTATCCTTAACCTGTGCGACCGTCCAACAACGCACTGCAACCCGCTCAATGAGCGGGTTGTTCATTTAATAATAAACGCAATTGCAGAATACATTCCCAACCAGCCGATCAACTTGTTGTGTTGTAAGACTATTATGTGGTGTAGATTAACATGCTTCCCTCAACCGCAATGCTGCAGCCAGTTACCTATCGTTGTTTTGTATCCAGGATCAACAATCACCCATCTCCCGCTTTTTATCTCCGGTTACTTTAGTTATTATCCGTTTGCATTAACAAGGTTATCTGCCCAGGGTTGCCAGGGAGACTCATCCCACTTTCTTTAAACGGGACCGGGAACTGGCGATACTTGTCGAATAATTGCTGATTCAAGTTTTAAAATTTCTCCTACATTTGGTTTTCTTGCCAACCAAAAACCACCCCAACATGCTTGGACTTGAAGAAACCAAAAAGCTCGTAAGCAGTTCCAATACGTTTACTGGAATTTTAATCGCCATTATCGTGGTCGCCGGGATTGCCGGCGGTATTTATATCCATAATCTCAACAAAATTATCGATGAACGAAAAAAAATTCATGATGAAATGTTAAGCCTGGTTGAGGAAAGGGGGAAGATGCAACTCGTTCGCATCGATTCCCGATTGGAAGATTTAAAATATGAGTTAGGCAAGGCCAAAAGGGATTTAAAGCTTAGCAAAGATTCAATAAACCGTTCTCTGCTCAGCATTGAGAACCTGGCAAAAACAACCAAAGACGCCAATGTAAAAAGTATTTATCATAAAGAGGTGAACACAATCAAGAAGGCGTATACCACATTTGACCGGTACCTTGCCCGGGTTGACAGCCAGATTAATTCCATTTCAAGAATGGAAAAATTACACGGTGAAACCAGGGAGTATAGAAGTAACAGGGTTTTGGTTCTTATCCTCCTATTGCTGGGGATTTTGTTTGTTATCTTGGTTCTTTTCGCGCTTATACAAAGGATTCGGAAATCATTCGTGCTAAAAAAGAAAGCCGACAAGAAGGAGGCAAAAAATAACCAGGCTGCTGATAAGAAATAGACGAAACCACGAATGCTATTGGAAAATCGCTGATGATTTATCCCGATTGGCGACCTTGAATCAATCTATCGTTCATGGTGCTTAACGGGGCGTTCAATAAAATAATTTTTTCCTGTCAATCGCTGGTACAATGAGAAGCTTCCCGGGTAATTTGCACTTTGGAGACTTTGACTTTTCGGGACTTAATATTTACATCAACGAGTTTAAAAAATACTTGCACGCTAAAGCGAGTTTTTCTTGCCAGCAGGTATTGAGAAAATTCTTTCGGCCATAGCCAACCGGGATAATTACAACAACCAAACCGTTCAATTGGACAAAACGGTAGTTAAAGAGGAAATTGTTCTTTCCTTATTGGGTTTGATAGAGAAATACAGGAAAGGATTGGAACAAGAAATCTTTGCAAAATAAAAACCCTCCTGCTGTTCTCATATTTTTCTTTTCAACATCTCTATCAATAAAATTCATTTAATGGTAAAAGCAGAGTCCATCTTTTTTATTTCGCCGCGCGGAATACCAAACTTTCCGGCGACTTCGTGCCAATGACTCGCCGCTTTGGTGACCTGTTCGATGATCTGCTCTCTTTTTTCCTCCTGCACACGGAATTGTTCTGCCACTTCACAGGCAAGATCAAGGTCAAGCGCATTACTGTGTTCGGAAATATTGAGATGAAGGCCGCTGGAATGGGGAATCGGATTCATATCATACGCAGGTGAGAGTATCCATCCCTTGGGCGTTAAAAGGAAGCCGTGATTACGGAGATGATCGTCGCTGTTGCTCACGCAGATATTGAACACAATGCGCCGCCACAGTTCTTCGAGGTCAGTATCGGGTTGGGCGCCATGGCGCACGATAAATTCGGCCAGGTGCAGGTACGAGACATCGGTGGCGGCATCGGCCCCGTCGGTTTGGCCCAGCAGGGTCATGGCGGACGCAAAATGAATACGCCCGGTTCCTTCCCGGTCAAAGCGCTTGGTCAGAAAGCTGTGATAATCCTGGGTAAAACGACGGGCATTCCCCTCAGCTGCATTCACTCCGGCTTTTTGCGCCAATATATTCACTACTCCTTCCCATCCTCCCGTGTCCCAATCGTCCTTGCGGCTCGGGAATTTAGCGATCCAAAGTTGTCCTGAGGGGTCTATCACACTGGCTTTTGGCCGGGCGCCTCCTAAAGATGAACCGGGTGAAATCAGCAGTTTCAGCCATTTTGCAAAATCCGCGTCTTCGACGGCATCTGCATTTTCCAATTGAAGGCTGGCTTCCTCGAGTGTGCGGATCGTGGTAAATGGTGGTGCTGCCATCTCTTCGTTTGCATCCATAAATGGTCCATCCTGTTCACGTTTGAAACGCAGGGCTCCCATGCGGTAAAGGTCAAAAACCCCCAGCAGGTAATCACTTTCCATCAGTGTTCGCGGCTTTTCGTTTTGCTGTCGCGCCGTTAATGCTTCTCGTCTTCCCATCAGGACCCTCCCCCACCTGTCGGGCGAAGAATCGGTAAACAAACCAAAATTGGGTTTTTCTTCCTGGTTATACTGGGGACCTGCATAAAATCCAAGGCCGGGATCCAGCAGAAGTGCGGGCCCTTTTTCCAGCCACTCCCTATCATAGGCGAATGAAAAAACTTCCTTTCCACGTACCTGTTCCGCTTGAAGTATACCCATTAGTTTTACCCCGCTCAGTTCTATCCAATCAGCGTACACCCATAATTGTTTTGTATGTTGACCTTTTGCCATAATTTATTTTTTTCCGCCCGATAACAAACCTGCATCCTGAAGCTTTCTTCCCAATGGATCGTCCGCAGCAACCCGTAATAAATCCTTTTCCAATCCAAGCACGAAAAGCACTTGGAGATAGGCACTCATAGCCACTCCGGGTGATCCTTTTTCGATCATCCAAAGGGTGGATCGGGCTACATCCGCTCTTTGCGCCATTTGTATAACTGAAAGTTTTCGTCGCTTCCTCGCTAGTTTCAGGTTTTCCCCAAGTTCTTTGATTATACGGGAAGCTGACGGGAGAAGTGTTACTTTTTTGCTTTTCAAAGTTTGATATTTCAAACAAAAATACAACAAATGATTGATTTATCAAGCGATATATCAAAATTGCCAACTTCTTTTCCTGTCGGGGATTGTATGGAATCATTGGCCACCTAACCAATAAAGGTGGCAATAAGGTTTTCTTAACTTGTATTTAAGGTCCAACTGAAAAACTCGAACCCAACACCATTAATAAATAGGATACCTGGAATACCTTGCGGCGAGCAAATCTTTAATCCAACAATTGATTTCCCATTGATCCGAAATTGGTTTATTTAAAAATGGAGTATGTATCATATAGGGATAGGGACCGAATTCAGGCGTTATAGTACATTCCGGCACCTCATTTATTATCAGAAGTTCTATCCATTTATCCCAGCATTTTAAATGGTGTTCCAATGCGACTGCATTTTCAGGAGCGCGGGGATCAGTAACCTGGGGACCCTGTGTATGACCTATTCTTGCATGCAGGTGAAAGGTTTTGTCTAAGGCGAGGTTTACCGCTTCTTCCTGATCTTCAAGATAGCTTTCGGAAACGCAAAACCAATGTGAGATATCAAGCGCTAGTTGGAGATTGGGGTATTTTAAGAGGTATTCTTTTACAATATGAGCGGCAAATGACCAACGGTAACGATGTGTTTCCTGGATAATCCGAACTCCTGTTGCCCTGCTTACCTTGTCGCACACAGCAAAACATTCACCAACCTGTTCACTTGTATAATACTCTCTGCCTGTTTGCGAGATAATGAAACGGGGAGCCGAACTTAGCGTTCGATACCCTGTAGCAATTTCATACAAATTGCTCTCCAGTGTAACGAGATACCTGTTAAAATCACTGCCTTCTTTCTTTTCTGTATGTATCAAACTGTACTCGAGTCCCGAACTTTCCAGTTCATCCAGCATATCTTTTTTTTGCTCAGGGTATCTTAGTGCAATGATCTCTACACCCTGAAACGAATGTTGCTTAACCTTTTCAATGAATTCCTTCCAAGGCATAGCTTCATAGCCCCACCTGCTGCAATAAAATTTAATTTCAGGCCTTTTCATTCGAAACGCTTCTTTTTGACAATTGGTTTAATTTTCTTCGGACTTTAATTTGCTTCATTTCTGCAATGAGACCGGATTAATATAGCCACCTGGCCAAATCAAGATTCCTCCTGAAATACGACTTATCCGGTATTGCAATATTATAGATGAACACAGGCACTTTCGATTCGTAGAGTGAACCGTGCGTGCGGTAAGTCGTTGGAAGATTTTCCGATTGAACTCCGCTATCAAGTTCTCCAAATACAGTCTGCTTATCACCGAAAACAATAATATCTCCGATCCGCCCGGGAATCTGGCCAAACTGCTTCGCAAATTCTTCTCTTGTAAATACCTTTTCGATACCTTCTGTCTTTTCGAGTTGTTGTGACACGTTTTTAAAATCCTTTTTATTTTTCAGGTACACATAAGATACCCCTCCGAAGCCTTTATGATGTTTGGGATACAGATCCTTCAACGGCGAAATAGCAGTAACGATCGAAAGGCCATGCGCAGTAAGGATATTTTTCAGATCCAATACCCTGCTCTTATGATTCATCCCATGGTCGGCCGTAATGAATATAGCAGCATCGGGAGCCGCAACAGACATTGCATTTAACAGGCTATCGAGTGTATGCAAATGCGCTAACGATCTCGGATCATTTGCTTCCCACATGTGCATGGGATAGTCTGTGGTATGTAAATAGTACAAGCCAATATCCGGCCGTGTTTTCAATGTGTGAATCAGTGCGCGGCAGGTCCAGAAATTTACCTCACTTGAATATTTATCCGGCACAGGACCAGCGGCATCAATCCAGGCCGGCGTAGCAATCTCCGGACTGATAGAAATTTCCGTTCCCTTCGAAAGTATTTTTATGGTCTTCAATTTACTCGAGAACAGGGCGGATCGTATACCATATTTTTTTGCCCGTTCGGAAATGGTAGGAGCCTGCACATGAGATGAGTCTTCCATGAGCTTCTCCTTTCCATCCTCCAGGTCAAAGAATGTATTGCCTGCAATGCCATGACGGGCGGGGACCACACCACAATTGATCGAGGCATTGTTAACTGAGGTAACAGAGGGCATCATACCATTTACTTCTTTGTAAAATCCCTGCCGCATTATTTTTTTAAGAAAGGGCATATCACTCGCGGCCAGGTATTCAGGTCCGAATCCGTCAACCATCACCACGATGACCCGTTGCTTAGGTACTACGTGCAGGGTATCTACAGGTGGCTGGGCCAATATGAGTATTGGTAACAGGCAAAAAGCAATTCCTAAAAAAGACATTAAGTTTATTCGGGCCTTTATTAAAGTCATCTTTTTAGCATTATAAATTAAATTGAACCAATAGCACTGGGCCTTTTATTCAAATAGACAGGAAATATATAAGCGTGTGCAAGTTATACGCCTAAAATATCGGGATCATTTACAATGAATCACTGGTCGCACAAAATTGCTGCGATATCAGCAGCTTACATTTTTGCCTTCGCTTCCGAAGAGCTCCAGTCGCTGCTCATCTTCACATGTGGGAGTCCTGGTCCCTTTATAATGAAGCTGAACTGCCCACCGATAATCATCAGTATTGTTTTTTGGGGTTCCATGAGGCAGTTTGCTGTCGAAGATCAGTACATCGCCCGCCTTCATGGGAGCACATACCCTTTTGCCGGCAAGTGTGCCATATATTTCGGAGTCGCAGATCTGCCAGTCTCTGCGCATAAAATGAAGTATCGGACCTTGCTTATGCATTCCAGGCAGGAGGTACATGCATCCATTTTCCTCATTTACATCACCCAAGGCTATCCATACTCCTATAATGGAAGTATTGATCGGGTAGTTAAAATAGGCATGGTCCTGGTGCCATGGCTTTTCACGTCCGCCAGGAGGTTTGATCATGGCCATTTCCTGAAACAACGCTACATCCTTTGTGCTGGTGAGCTTGCTTATCAAATGCAGCAGTTCCGCATTGGAGGCGAGCCTGCCCAGGGGTGGATGCGTGGAGGTAAACCCCATGAACTTCCTCACAAAAGAAGCCCTTGTTTCCGGGGGAAGCTGTGGAAGGTTTTCACCGATTGATCCCATGGCCAGTTGTTTTCCTTTTTCGTCTTTGGTATTGTCCTGTTCAATATTGATCAGGCTCCTGATATCTCCTTCATAGTAAACGCTCTCACAACGGGGATCTTCTGCAAGCGTCATGTCGGCCAGTTCTTTTTTTGCCAATGCTACTTCATCTTTAGAATATGCATTGCTTACGATAAGATAACCATCCTTCTCATACTGCCTGATCACTTCTTCATTGATGGCTGCCCATCCGTTTATTGTATTTGCTATTTTGTCGGACTGGTATAGCGAGGGATCGTGCTCCTGAATTTTTGGTTCAAATATCACTTTCATGATCAAAGTTTTTACTTTATTAAAATACCTGTTTGTCCTTCAGCTTTCTAAATTTCTTGATCCGGTGGAATGTAATGAAATTGGAGTCGTGGCAGTTATTGGCACCCCCTTCTTTGTCATCATAGCCGGTGCGGGACAGGAATATGATATCATCTCCCTCAAATTGCCAGTCTACATATTGAAATCCATGCTTTGCAACACTGGTATCCTGTAGGATGATCTCGTTTACCTTCCAGTTATAAAGATCTTTGGAGCTGCAAAGTGCCAGCGTATTCCGTACTCTTGACGACCTGATCCTGACAGGATAATTACTGACCTCTTTATAAAAATCCCGGGTAATATAGTTTGCCAGTGTCCAATACATTTCTGATTTCTCATCATAATGTACTACAAATTTTTTGCTCCCCCCCGGAAACGGAATAAAGCCGGTCTTTGGATCGAAGGACGAACGTTTACCATCTGCAGATACGGTGACAATCGCAGCTTTTTCTTCGAATGTAGTGCGGTCATCCACACGGAGTATGTTTGCGATATTGCCCTGACGGTCAACAACGGCATTACCTTCGCACCATCCATGAAAGTTTCCGTTGAGATAGGTTGAATCAAAAAGTAATGAGTCACTACTTGTCCAACTGCTCGCCTTCAACAGATCCGCGTCAACCGGGGCAGACATCATGAATGTCCCATAACGTTTCCCCCATATACGAACTGGCCCAAAGGCCAGCTCCATCGCTCTCCACAACCGGCCCTTGTGTTCAATGATTGGTGTAGGTGCACAATGGTATTCGCCAGCCAGCAGTAAACCGTTTTGATAACTCGTCGGCTTTGTCCAGGTTGCACCATCGTCATTTGATTTCCTTATCAGCAAAGTACCATGATGCCGGTCGGTTCCTATAAAATAGAGCACATCACGATGTACAAAAAGCTTTGACCAAAAAGCGCCGTTTACTTCGGAAACCTGCCGCCAGGTTCTCCCTTTGTCGGGAGATCGGTAAATGCGTGATACCGCCTGTACATATTCCGAGCTTTCGGGTCCAAACATATCATGGGAAGCCATATAATCTCCATTGGCCAATACGGCCAGGCTTGGTGAACCGAGATAAACTTTTGTAGCTGCCGCGCTATATGCGACGATCGATCCAGGGACCCCGTTGATATGAATGGTCTGCGCATGACTCTGAATTGTAACCAATAAACATAACGTCACAGTAATGCACATCATACTACTTTTCACTTGAATAAATTTTGCCATTATATTTTTGGTTTTTAATAAAAATAACTTACTCACCACCAATGACCAGCCTGTATATGCTTTGACCGGTAATATTTACAATTTCTGCAGATAAAATCCATGGTTCCACTTTTGTATTGACAGTAATCTTTAAAAATGTATTTGGCTCAGCACGATTAAAAAGCATTCCTTGATGCTTAAGCTCTTCGTTCGCAGGAATCAGGCGATCATGCATTGGCGAAGTAACAATATGATACAAAGGGTAACCAATACGTTTCTCAGTAGCATACTTCATTACCTGGGTGCAGTGTATGTCACCACCAACCAATAGAACGCCCCTGATTCTTTCTTTGCCCAGGAAGTCAATGATCGCTTCCCGTTCATAGACATAGCTATCCCAGGTATCCGCATGTGTTGGCGTAGCTGGGAGCTTGGTATCCCATGTCATTCCGCATGCCAATATTTTAAATGGCGCCGTTGATGCCTTTAATCCGCGTTGCAGCCACTCCCATTGTTTTTTCCCAATCAATGTGGGTTTATCGGCCAATGCAAAGGAAGGCTCGGTACCCGCAAAATACCTTATATCAAGCACAAACACTTCAATCGGTCCTCGTCTGAATTGAGTGTAAATACCTTCATTGTTTTCTCCATAGTTAATATGCGACCTGTATTCCGTGAATACTTTCCTGGTACTTTCGCGGCTATGTAATCCTCCGTCCGAGTCATTTGCTCCAAAATCGTGATCATCCCAGGTTCCCCAAAAAGGGATTTTCTTCGAGAGAAAGGCAGGACCCTCCTGTGCGAGAAAAGTTCGGTGTTTGATTCGTTGATGAGTGATTAAGGTACTATCAATATAAGGCGAATCGCCGAGTAATACCATGCCATCGGAACCGTGTTTCCAAACTTGTTCCCAAAGCGCTGAGAAGCGGCCATTCATGTCCACGCAGGAACCGAAGGCAAGTGTGGTAATGGCTGGCACACCTGGTGAAGGCGCAGTTTGAAAACTAAACAGCTCCTCTTCAAAGACGGAAGATTTTTCGCTCCCGATAACATAATTATAACGTGTATCGGGTTTTAGATCTATCAGGTGCCATTTGATACAATAGTCATTTTCTATAATGGCCGGTTCTTCTATTTTCCGTGCCAGGCCCTTATCCTGGCCGTCAATCCAATAAGACAAATTGTATACACCGGTTCTATTGCTGCGCATCCAAATGATAGCCTGGTTGTGATCGGTATGACCGAGTGATGGTCCAATGAAAGGGTCAATGGGCATCGGCGTCGCCTTTAGCCTTGCCACTTTCCGGTTTTTTATGTCCAGCGTATATTGATACAATGAGCGAAAAAACGAATCGGCAACTTTTATTGTTTCAGGCTCTACCATTTCTTTTCCACCAGCATCATAAAGTTTATCCAGCCATAGTGAACTAATCAGGTACCGCCCATTGCCGTGCTGGCCCTCCACCAATGCTGCACGTCCGGGTGTGTCCTTTGTATTTCGATAACCTCCTCCCGCACCTATCAATAACCGCATTCCTTCCCATTCAGCAATGCTTTCCCAACTCCTTCTGCCGTCATAAATTACTTCGGGACGGTGCGGCTGCTTCGGGTATTGGAGCATACTTTCATTGTCACCAAGCCAGGTCTTCATCAATGCATGTTCCTTATCCATAGCGAAAAGGGCATCGGTGCCTGACCAGGTTTCACGAATGACTTTCATATTTTCCGGAAAGTAGTCGGGATACAGAAAGTTATACCTGCCCCATTGTGACATTTCAACCACCACCCCACCTGCGCTGACAAATGCCGGAATCTGCTTTGCATAACGCCGCATATAATCATGATAGGGTTGGAATCCATTAGTGAAGGTGCCCAAAAAAAGCAAATCGATTTTCTTAATATCAGGCGCTACCGGAAACCTGTATTTAGGATTTGCAATTCTATCCAGCACCACATTTTTTTGCGCTTTGTCTTCGTAATTCATAACCATAGCACTCACGGAAAGATCATCTTCAATCGTGTCAGGAGTGAGCCTGATCACTTCAAAACCGGCACGTTTCAGCATGAGTTCTGCACCAGTCATCTTCATGGTTTTAGCGTCTGAACTTTCAAGTACTGCCGCAACGGGTTTGGTACGGGCAGGTACTTCGTCACCCATTTGGCCCAGTGCCCCGATCGCGGGCACACTGGATACGGAAAGGGCAATAAACTTTCTGCGGCTTAACTTCATTGCTGATGATACTTTTAAAAATTCTAATGGTACTATCAATGACTGGACGCTAGTTGATACTTAATGGTTCACCGCTGCTATAAATTTTTGCCGGGTCGTCGGCATGTGTAAATAATTCTGGCGTGTATGCTATAAAATAACTTCGCCTTGGCTTGTCAGTGATGTTCGCCCCGCTTTTGTGAAATAAGAAACTTGAAAACACAACGAGCGTTCCAGCTGCGACTTCAACGGGATCACCGGGGTCATCCCCATGATATCCCACCATCGCATTAACTTCATCCATCCAGGTATGATCAACGAGGTCACGTGACGCTGAGCGGGAGAAAGGAAGCACAGAAATTGTACCGTTGGCAATACTCATATCGTCCAGTGCTATCCATAGAGTGACATACGGCTTATGTTTAGCTGCACCACCCTGGTAAACAGAATATCCACTGTCCTGGTGCCATGCAAAGCTGGTTTCAGTATCCATCATCTTTACTACAAACTGCTCATTATGTAAATATGCGGTATCACCAATGGTGGCTTTGCAAACAATGGAAGAATTCTTCCCGAAAACGATTTTGCTCATGTCTGGGTGCTCTTTGCGCGGGTTTAAAATAAAGTATTTTTTTCCCAGGACATTTATCCGGTCTTTGACCACACCCTTACTGCGCATTTCATTTTCTACTGATGCAATTGTACTGTCGCATGCGCTCCTGAGGATTTCAAGTTCACCAGGATTCAGAAAATTGGGTACAATCATATAACCCTCTTCTGCATAATTCTTTTTTTGAATTTCTGTTATTTCCATGTCTCCAATCATTTTGGTTTTTTAAGGGGCATTATCTGTTCAAATACAGTCTTAGTTGTATCCGTCGTTTTGCACAAGTTTAGGATTGGCTTCGAGGGCAAACGTTGGGATTGGCAAACGGACATGGTGTGGCTTAGCAGGCAACCCGCGCAGGAGTGCTCTTTCTATCAATTTCCCATGTCGGATGAGATCATGTCTTCTTTGACCTTCGAGGTAAAATTCCCAACCTCTTTCGTTAAGTAAGTGTTCGCGCAGACTTTCCTTACTCGGAAAATCTGTGAGTATTAAATCGGGTACACCTGCCCTCGTCCGCACTTCGTTTATGAGATCCAGCGCTTCCTGGGTAGCACCATTTAATTCATTGAGTGCTTCTGCCCTGGAAAGAAGTACGTCTGCGTAGCGGATTTCAGGTATATCATTACCGTACGCGGGACCTATATAATCTGCATCTGGCCAGTACTTAAAAACCGCCCGCGTATTCGGGTTCACCGTAAGGCTTACTAATTGTCCCGCCTGGTTGATATATTCCGTAATAATCAGATCCTTCCTCTTGTCTCCGGTCGGGAACGAATTGTATGCTGCATCGTACATATAAAGTCCTCCACTGAAAATAGAAGCGCCTGCCGGGAATTCCAGGCCGGATGCAGGATGCTGTTTAAATGAAGGCGGATAAGCAATATTCATAAATGTATTGGCCGCCGTCCTGTTGAGGTCAGCTTTTGCAGGTCTTATCCAAATTAATTCCTCATTTCCTTCATTAGCTACAAAGAATAAAGTAAAATAATTGGGAAACAATCCGAAGACATTCAAGTCCATGATCTGCTTTGAGTAGTCCGTAACTTTTTGCCATTGTTTGCCGGCAAGGCTGAGTTTCATCAGGTAACCAAGCGCAGCGCCCTTATGTGCCCGTCCATAGGACGGCTCTTGTCCGGGTATGGGTAACCCCTCTGTTGCGGCTTTTAATTCGGTTTCAATAAACCCGGTCATCTCAGCTTCACTTGCACGGGGAAGTTCCAGTTCCTGCAGGGTATTAGTTCTTAATGGCACAGGACCATAGCGCATGTATAGCTTGAAATAACAAACGGCTCTGATGAACTGGGCTTCAGCCCTGATCATTGTCTTTGCGGAGTTGTCTATTTCAGCTCCATCAATATTTTCAAGTATGATATTAGCATTGCGGATTCCTTCAAAAGGAAGCAACCAAAGCTTATCCCAATGGCCGGGCGTTGCAGGATCAATTATATACCTTTTGAAGTTGACAACGTCTGCATTGTTCGAATGAATGATATCACCCATATTTTCTTCGAGCATGGTAACAATCACGGCAATATTACTACCCGGCATCTCTGCAAGTTTTGCATAAGCGCCAAACAGCACTGACTCCACTCCTTTCAACGATTTAAATAAATTTTCCGGTGTGGTTTCGGAATATATTTTTGGTTCCAGGAATTTTTTACAGCTATACATCTGTAGTATAACAAGCATATAAAATCCGGAAAGAATAATCTTAATAGGTTTCATAATTGCATTTCTTTAAAAATCTTTTTAGAATCCAATATTTACTCCAAACACATAACTCCTTGCTGAGGGATAACCATTCCAATCAATTCGGAAAAACGAATTACCATTGGGATTGAGGGCTGGATCGAACCCATTGTAATCACTGAAGGTTATCAGGTTCTGCCCGGTCAGATACAACTCAAACGTGCGTATTTGTTTCTTTAGGACACGCTTGGATAAATCATAACTTAATCTTACGGTTTGTAGTTTAGCGTACGAGGCATCAACAACAGTTTTAGAATTGATAGCCTGCGCGGACTGTGTGGTCATTTTCACAAACGAGGGTTGATCATTTGTAGGATTATCAGGTGTCCACCTGTTAACAAAAGGCTCAGACAACCTGTTTGCACGAAGACGTCCACCTCTTGGCCAATACGTTTCCAGTAGCGTGCCATTAAACATTTTGAGTCCGGATACTCCCTGGAAAAAGAAATAAAGGCTGAAATTTTTATAGCTGACGGTATTGCCGAAACCCCAGGTAAGCTTTGGAAAAGAATTTCCAAGATTTACACGATCGTTAGAATTGATAATTCCGTTCTTGTCGACATCGCGGAATTTAAAATGACCGGGGTCTTTCACATTGGAAATAGTGGAAAAATCGTCTCCCTCCTGCCATATTCCAATTACCTCGTAGCCATAGTATGACCACACCGGTGAACCAGGAGTAATGAGCGCAACATTGCTATGCTCAGACGTCATACTGCCGGTAATGATACTGTTGATACTACCCAGGGAGGTCAGGTTGTTTTTTAATGTTGCAAAATTCAAATCCGACTTCCAGTTGAAATGTTTTGTGCGCAGATTGTTGGATGTAACAGAAAACTCAAATCCCCTGTTAGACATACTCCCTATGTTCGATAGCTTTTTGTTGAATCCACTTTCTGAAGGAACAGGGAGGTCAATTAGCATATCATCTGTGATCTTCCGATACCATTCAATTGATCCGGTAATCCGGTTATTCCACAACCCGAAATCAAGACCTACATTATACTGCGTGGTTGTTTCCCATTTCAGATCGGGATTAGGTATTCTTAGGGGGTTAAGGGTAGTGATTAACTGGTTATTTAAAACATAGCTTTGTCTTGTACCAACATAAATATCAGGATTGATGGACGCGTAAGTGGAGAGGGAGGTGTAGTTTCCAATATCCTGGTTGCCGGTCTGCCCCCAACTGGTCCGCAACTTGAGCATATTTACTGTACTTGCCAGCGACTTAAAGAATTTTTCCTGGTGTATTTGCCAGCCCACTGATAAGGAAGGGAAATAACCGAACCTGTTTTGTTCTCCAAAACGACTTGAACCATCCATCCTGAAGGTCGCAGTAAGAAGATATTTATCCAGGAGGTTGTAGTTAGCCCGTCCAAAATAAGACAACAGTTGATTGGCTGATTTATAACTTTCTGAAACAAGTGATGCACGATCGGCGAGGGCAAAATTAAAAGAAGTAGTAGCATCAGTTGGGAAACCTGTTCCGTGTGTCTCGCTGTTGTACCTGACAAATTTTTGAGCTGTCGCTCCGCCAACGACGCTGAGCCTATGCCCTTTTGCAATTTCATCCTCAAATCTTAATAAGCCTTCGAAAAGATAATTTGATTGCATACCATTATACAAAGAGGCCAATCCGCCCTGCGCCAGCCCAATGGCAGTAGTCCTGTCTTTGTAAACACTTTTATCATCATTACTGATATCACTTCCAATATTGACTCTTGCTGATAGCTTTGGTAAAATAAAATACTCAGAATAAAAAATACCTGAAAACCGGTATCGGTTGCCGGTAATATGACTGCCTTCTATAACCACGGCAGGATTGTCTCCGCCACCAGTTACGTCCGATACATAATTCCCGTCAGCGTCTCTCAGTGGCTGAGTAGGATCATAGGATTTCATGGAGCTGATTACGCCAGCGCGTATGCCCACGTCAAAACCATAAGGGATATAGTTATCCTTGATATAGCTGAAGTTTCCATTGAATCCCATTTTAAACTTATCTCCGTTATGATTCAAATTGACGCGTGCGCCATACATATCGAATGAGCTTCCTTTTACCAAACCATTTTGCTTTGAGTGATTCAGGGCCACTAAAAATGCACCCTTACCATTACCACCGGATAAGTTCAGGTTGTGTGTTTGCGACAATGCGTCTTCACGGTAAACAACATCCTGCCAGTCAGTACCGCCATTTATGATGTCAGTTACTTTGTCCAATGGATCGCCGGCCCCGGCATCAATGATTGCGTTTATGCCCTCTTTAAACTCTTCAGCATTTAATAAATCAAGACGGCGGTGAACGTTTTGTATACCAACAGTACCCGTGTAGCTCACCTGGATGGGACCTGTTACACCTCTTTTAGTGGTAATTAAAATAACTCCGTTCGCACCACGTGATCCATAAATAGCGGTTGCCGATGCGTCTTTAAGTATTTCTACAGAGGCAATATCGCTGGGACTTAACGAGCTTAGTGGATTACGGGGAGAGCGGCTGGTTACAACCTGGTTGCCTGATTCTGAAATAAGCGGCGAGTTATCGATAGGTAGTCCATCAATTACATAGAGCGGTGTTGTACCTCCTGTAATGGAACCCACACCCCTGATATTTGTAGCCATTCCTCCTCCAGGTTCGCCCGTATTTTGAACTACCAGGACCCCTGGAGCTTTCCCTGCGATCATTTCGTCTATCGACGTTGCAACCGGATTAAAATCCTTTACAGTCAATTTGGTGACAGATCCGGTCAGATCGCTTTTCTTAATAGTTCCATATCCTACTACTACCACATCCTCCAGCTCTTTGGCTTCTCTTTGAAGGGAAACATTTATGGTTGTAGAACCCCCGACAACTATAGATACGCTATTGAAGCCTACATGTGAAAAGGCCAGCGTATCCTGCCATCTGGCATCGATTTCAAATTTACCGTTATCGCCTGTCATCTTTGAAGCTTGCACACCTGACAGGCTGACTACAACGCCTTTCAAAGGCTGACCTGTAGTCGAGTCTTTAACGGTTCCGGAAACCCGTTTGAGTGTGTTGTCCTGCTGGGCAAGAATTGGGATACTAATACTTCCAAGGAAGATAAGCGTAAGCAGGTATTTACCTAGCGTAGTAAGTGGCCTTAACATAAGCAATCGTTTTTTGTAAGCAAACAGAAATTATTGATTCACAAATTAGCTTTCAAACATGCGGATTTCTTTATCCAAGTTTTCTAATTATTATACAATTTTAGCATAAACACTTAGGCGCCCTCAACAGCGATTTATAAAATCCAAATACATTTCTCACAGCTTCAGAAAATTTTCAGGTCAATTCTAAAAACGTTGAAAAAGCTGGGTTCTGAAGTGATAACAAGGCTTAACCTACAGAGTAAAAAATTTTCGATAAGAGAGTTTTTCTTTATCCTCCATCATCGTTGTATCGTTACCAGGGTAATGAAAAAGTTTTTACAAAGCTGAAACACTTAATCGCCTCTATCACACCCTCTTTGATACCCAGTCCAGAATCTTTAATACCTCCAAACGGCGAAGATTCTATACGGTAACCGGGAACCTCGTTAATATTGACTGTACCCATCTGAAGTTCTTTTATAAATCGGATGCTATTCGCCATATTATTGGTTACGACACCCGAAGAAAGGCCATAGCTGGTACTATTGGCCAATGCAATAGCATCGTCAATATCAGTGAACTCTAAAATTGGAGCCAGCGGACCAAATGATTCGTACACTACCATATCGGCGTGGCGGGGAACATCAGTTATTATCGTTGGTTCCATGAGAGCACCTTTTCTTTTTCCACCAAGCAATACCCTGGCACCCTGCTCTACGGATTTCTGTACTACACTTTCCAGGTAAATTGCCGATGGCTCATCAATGACTGTACCAACGACCGTATCGGGATCAGCGGGATCGCCTGTCGTATAAGTCTTTGCCTTTGCAACAAACTTCTCTACAAATATTTCCTTGATATTTTTATGTACAAGAATTCGCTTTACCGCGGTACAGCGTTGGCCACTGTTACGAAATGATCCTTCCGCAGCCAGGTGAACAGCAAGGTCGATATCAGCGTCGTCCATAACGATGAGTGGATCGTTGCCTCCAAGTTCGAGTATTATTTTTTTATAGCCAGCTGTGGCTGCTATAGCCTTTCCTACGGCAACGCTTCCGGTAAATGAAACGATATCCACCAGCGGTTCTTTAACGAGTACGCTGGCAACCTGGTCTGTTGGCCCTAACAATACGCTAAGCATATATGGAGGCAGCCCGGACTTGTATAAAAGTTCAGCAATCTTTATTGCCGTTAGTGGTGTTTTCTCCGATGGCTTCAGTATAACAGGTGTACCCGCGGCAATCGCGGGCGCGACTTTATGTACGACCTGGTTAAGCGGATGATTAAAGGGCGTAATGCAAACAGCGAGTTTAAGTGGTTCGCGTGTTGTGAATATTTTGCGTTGCTTTCCCGATGGAGATATATCACAGGAAAAAATATTTCCATCGTCCTTCAAACATTCAATCGCTGCAAACATCAAAACATCGTTTGCTCTGCCGGTTTCGTATAAAGCCTCCCGTATGGCCAACCCTGACTCTGCACTGATGATTTGCGCAATCTCTTCTTTTTGTTCCAGCAGCAACTGCCGTGTTCTTTCAAGTATAGTATATCTCTCATACCTGGTTGTCCTTTTTCCCCCTGCCAGGGCCAGATCAATAGCCTTCCTTGTATGCGTTATATCTGCAGTTACAACGCTGCCTACCACCCTACCATCGTAAGGACTTTTTATTTGCAATACACTTTGGGAAATAACAGGTTCGCCTGCTACATAACAAGTGGCATTAATTACTTTGCTCATAACCTTGTTCCATTGATAGTGAAATCAAAAATTTGAAAATTTCTCGCATCGCCGGATGCCTTCATTTTGTATGCTTCATTTAATGGCTGCGAGATAATCATGGATACCATCTCTTCATATCTACCGCCATGTGACCTTAACGTTCCGTCCAGCGCGGAAAGATCATGGTAAGAAGGCTTTCGTCCCAGCACAACATCTTTTGCAGATAATACCACCAGGTCACCAATTCTATCTTCTGGTTGCTCCAGTAATTGTACTGCGCTTTCCCTATCGTGTACTTCAGATACCCCAGGTCGGGAACTTAACCATGATTGTACCTTCGGAATTATGCTTTTATCATTAATATGAACAACCACGTAAGAACCCAATGCTCCATGATGTTTTACATAAGGATCGGTTATCGGGCAGATCACCCGAAATAGATCCTTTCCAAACTGTTCCTCAAGCATATCTTCTATATAAAGCACGTTAGGTTTTCCATCTTCATTTACTTTAGCATTCATACCATGGTCAGGAGTAATGCCTATCAAAGCTCCAGCTTTCAGGAGCTTGCCGATTTCCACATCCATGGCTTCATAAAACGCAAGTGACTCGGCAGCCTCGGGGGCATAAGTGTGCTGCATGTAATCTGTCAACGACAGGTATAGGAAATCAGCCATCCCCTGGTTTAACAAGGAAACACCTGCCCGCAGGACAAAAAGGCTGGCCTCAGGACTGTAGATCTCGGGAGTAGGATAACCAACGGTTTTTTCGACATTTTCTATACCATGCTTTTCAAGCGTGGCGAACGTTGCTTTTTCAGCAGAAAAAGCGATTCCCTTCATTTTATGGGAAAGAATATCTCTCAATTTTTCTTTAGCAGTTACGACTGCTACTTTCCTGCCTGCATTGGCAGCGGCCGCAAGTATCGTTTCTGTTCTAAGATAATCTGCTGAGTTCATCATCACTTCTTCATTGCGTGACTCGTCATAAAAAAAGTTCCCGCAGATGCCATGGACAGCGGGAGGCACGCCGGTTACGATCGAAGTATTATTCACATTGGTAAATGAAGGCAACGCTCCCCGCACCTGTCCACGATAACCATCAATGATCATCTGCTTGAGGTTGGGCATTCGATCGCGTACTATCGAAGCGTCATAATAAGTGTCAGCTGATCCGTCTGCGCAAATGACTACGATTGGTGCTGGTGCAGGCTGGTAAGATTTGTTGTTGGCCGTAAATGACTTTGTGGAAATGTTCCTCATGACTCAGTATTATTTTTGATAACGATATTTACAGAATGAAATAGTAATGGCTGAAAGAGCCGAAATAATGCTTATAGCAATAAAAACGGAAGAAGTATCTTTTGTGACATCAATTACTTTTCCGAATATGGGTTCTCCGATCGCTGCAAAGAGATAGGCACACATATTCATGATACCAATGCCGGTTGCCACATATTTTTCCCCCAACAAATCAGGACTTATGGGCCAAAAATTTGCCTGTGGACCATACACAAAAAAACCAGCAGCAAACATTAATGCACCAATAGTAAAATGGCTGGCAGTAGCAGGTGTAAAATATATAATCAGGGAAATAACGGCTGCGATCAACATGCCCGCACGAATGGATGCAGGCCGGTTCCGCCGGAATATCGTATCCGACATTTTACCAAAACATAATGCACCAGTGGCCATGCCTATCGGCATAAGCACACTTGCCCATAACAAGTCGGGATTATTCTTAGAGCCGGTTCCCAGGAAATGTACCGGAACCCAAATAATCAACCCATACCGGGCCATACTCTCAAATCCAAGAGCTATGGAAGCAATAATAAATTTTCTGTTCTTTAATACCGCAGCATACCGCTCTTTCCAATTGGATTTTTTTAATTCACTGGTTTCAGGATATAGATCCGGGAATCCTTTATCGGAAGGCTTGCTTCTTGCTACAAAGAAAAAAATGATTGCCACGGGAAGCAGTAGCATGGCGGGAAGCAGGAAAAGGGAATGCCAGGAAACACCCTGCTGAATGATAAATATCGAAAGGAGAAAAGTTAATGCAGACGAACTCCCTGCCGACATTGTATAAAAGCCAAAAGCTTTGCCACGCTCTTCGCGGCGCCACCAGTTTGAGATTAACCGACTGCCGGGAGCCCATGCCATTGCCTGGAAATAACCATTCATAGCCCAAAGCACCAATATAAATGCATAGGAGTTCGAAAGGCTGATTGCAAAGTTTGCAGCCACAGATAGCAATGCCCCAATAGTGATCATGTAGCGGGGACTAAACCTGTCTGCAAGGTTACCGTTTATTAATTGGCCAATAGCATAACCAATCAACATCGAAAAGCTAATCCATCCCACCATCGTGTAGGAAATATTCAGATCGGCAGCCATATCCTTTGCTGCCCATCCAAAATTATGACGGCCGGTATAAAAAAACAGGTAGCAAAACATTGTTATCAACAACATTTTCCACTGCTCAGATCTGAATCTTTTAGAAGTCATAACTGTTTCAATGATTGTTTAGCTACTTCGTAACGGCTGTTTTATGATCTTCCACATTATGCTGTATCCTGATACCTACCCTCAGCGGTTTGTTAGCAATGGCATATTCAAATGCCTGTTCCGCATCTTTCAACCCAAATTCTTTTTCTACGACATTTCCGAAAGGATATTTATCATGGTTTCCGTTTAAGAACTCAAGCGCATATTTAAGATCTTCGAAATTGTAGTTGTGAAGCCCCTTTATAGTAATGAGGTTCCGGATGATTCTTTCCGCGTCAACCTGGATTTTTCTATTGCGAAAAACAGCGCCTATCCATACGGCATAGCCACCGATACCTAACAAGTCCAATCCTGTTTCCATGGCTGAGGGGGCACCACTCATATCAAAAACAACATCTATACCCCTGCCTTTAATTTTTTCTTTGACAAGTTTTACAACTTCATCCTGCTCCCTTCCTGCCATGTTGAATGTTTCATCAGCTCCGAACAGGATAGAGTCGTTTAACCTTTTTTCTGAAATATCAGCGGAGCCAATCCATGAAGCACCAGCTTCCCGGCACATGGCCGCACAGGTCATTCCTAACAGCCCCATCCCGAAAATCAATACCTGTTTACCCTGCAGATCGCCTGCCATACGGATAGATCCGGCAACTGTTGCCGTGGCACAATTAATCGTTGCTGCAATAGGAAGCGGTAGGGAGAGTGGTAATTTAAGAATCCCTGTATTAACGCGCAATCTGCAGTATTCCGCCAGGCCTCCATGAAATGCATCAGCATCTCTCAGCAAAGCATGACCGTATTTAAACAGGTTGTCCCCTTTTTGAGGTATGCCTTGTTTTGCATAAGCGGAATTAGGATTGCTGGAAAAAATTGACCAGGTAATTATATCTCCAATATGCAGCGTCTCACCACAGAGGTCCAAACCAGGGTGACTATCGCCTATTGCAATGATTTCGCCCACAATTTCGTGACCCAGTACTGTTGGACAGATTTCCGAGCGCACGCCGCAATAGGTATGTATATCGCTTCCGCAAAGTGTCGTGTAAAGGTTTCTAACGAGTATTTCACCTTCATCGATCACTCCCACCGGGTACTCTAAAAATTCCAACGGCAGCCCGGTCCCATTAAAAGCAACTAATTTCCCTTTCATCATTACAATCGTTTATCAGCTATCATTTCCGCTAACAGGTCCAGATCCATTTAAAAGAATAAACCCAAACCCGCTTAATTCACGATGCCACCCGTAGTATATGGATCTTCAATAATTTTCCCCACAAGAAAATTTATTTTCCTGACTAAAATATTTCTTCTTAACAAAATCACCAACCTTTTCTGCATCTTTTATCGAAATTCGAAGCAAAAAGATAATATCCTACAGGATTTTGGCTAAAATTTCAGATACTATGCTGGCGTGGGGTCGCTTTTCCAGAAAAAATAGAATTTTCTTAATAAGAAAACGCAATGACTATATTTAATGCGAGGTTTTTTCAACAGTATAATTTATTTTTACTCTGCTACCGTTGAAATCTTCATCATAATATTTTGCACTTGGATAAAAAACCCAGTTTTAGTCAAATCGGCAATATCATCAGGAAATACAGAAAAGAGAAAGGGTTGAAGTTGATTGATCTTGCTTCGTCATCGGGTATCAGTGTGGCCATGCTGTCCAAGATTGAAAATGGAAGGATGGTCCCCACTATCCCTACCCTTTTTTCTGCCATAAGCACACTTCGTATCCCGGTGGATACATTTTTCAAGCAGGTTGGACAGACAGATGCTTTTCCCGGATATTATTTTGTACCAAAAAAAGATTACACCCGTTTCGTTAAAGAAGAAAAAGCAAAAGGATTTGAATATTACTCTATCCTTGAACATAGTTTTGAATCCACCTCTGTCCAGATAGCCTTATTGCATCTTGCACCTAACAGTAAACGAAAAGCAGTCAGGACTGCCGCTTACGAATACATTTATATGGTAAGTGGTTCGGTACAATATTCCCTTGGAAAAAATACATTTTGTTTGAAGACTGGAGATTCGCTATTTTTTGATGGCGCCATTCCTCATGTACCAGTCAATGCGGGCAAGACCACTGCTATCTTATTAGTAGCGTACTTATTTACAGCTTCCAGGTAAATACGACAAATTAATTAAGGAACTCACCCATGTTTGTGAAGAATGACGTGAACATTTCATTAACGCCTTGTACACTTTGCCGTACCCGGGCCGTCAATGAATGATCGTAAAAAAATTTAAAATCAGAATATTTCCCTGATAAACAGGGGTGAACAAATATTTATGATAATATTCTACAATAAAATACAAAAAACCGATAGGTTATTGCGTGCAACAAAAAATATTTTTACTCACTATTGCAAAATTTTGAATGACTTAATAACGATTGATGAAAAGCTTACCAGTTTTAGACCTCCTTATAATTGCGGGATACATGATCGGAATGGTATTGGTAGGTGTGTACTTTTCCCGGAAGAACAAAGGGTCGGAACAATTTACAAAAGCTGGTGGTTCCATTCCAGGCTGGGCAATTGGCCTATCCATTTACGCTACTTTTCTAAGCAGTAACACATTTTTAGGCGTACCGGGTAAAGCCTTTGGCAGCAACTGGAACGCTTTTGTCTTCAGCATTTCTATGCCACTGGCTGCCTGGTTAGCGGCGAAATATTTTGTTCCCTTTTACAGAAAAACGGGTGAAGTATCTGCCTATACACATTTAGAAAATCGGTTTGGTCCCTGGGCAAGAACGTATGCAGTTGCCTGTTTTTTACTTACCCAATTGGCCCGGATGGGTTCCATCTTCTTTGGAATTGCATTGAGTCTGCAGGCACTCACGGGACTATCTATGGCTATGGTGATGATTGTTATGGGGGTTTGCATTATTGTGTATACCGTATTGGGCGGACTTGAAGCCGTTATATGGACGGAAGTAGTACAGGGTATAATAAAAACGTTAGGAGGATTACTCATCGTCTATTTGATAATCGACGGAGTTCCGGGAGGTGTTTCAAAGATTATCGAGATCGGGGCGCGGGAAGACAAGTTTAGCCTGGGTAGCCTTTCTCCTGATCTAACCAGTTCTACATTTTGGGTGATCCTGCTGTATGGATTTTTTATTAACCTGAATAATTTTGGCATGGACCAAAACTATGTGCAGCGTTATCATGCGGCACGTAGTGCAAAGCAGGCTTCACAATCAATTTGGTTATGTGTATGGATATATGTTCCTGCTTCACTTTTGTTTTTTGTTATTGGCTCCTGTTTATATGCTTATTACCAGGTCAACCCCGGGTTACTTGATGCAGTGAAAGTGCAGACTGCAATTGAACGCCTGGGCTCAGGAGCTACCAGAGAGCAAATTAGCCAGATGGTTCAAACAATGCAGCCCGCCGACTACGGAGATAAGGTGATGCCTTTTTTTATGGTAACCAAAATTCCCGCAGGACTGGTTGGAGTGATAGTTTCTGCTATTCTTTCAGCGGCTATGAGTACTATTAGTTCAGGTATGAACGCTTCTGCTACAGTTTTTACTGAGGATATCTATAAGCGTTACTTCAATAAAAATGCGAATGATAAACAAAAAATGCGGGTACTGTATATCGGCACCGTGACTTTTGGCGTCCTGGGAATGTTAGTAGGCATCGCGATGATCGGCGCTAAAAGTATACTCGATATGTGGTGGGAACTCTCAGGAATATTTGCCGCTGGGATGCTCGGGCTTTTCTTACTTGGTATTATCAGCAGGAAAGCAAAAAATCAACAGGCGGCAATCGCTACAGTAATCGGTGTGCTGGTCATTTGCTGGCTTACCCTTTCTCCATTGCTTGATAACAGTTTTGGCGGGTTTAAAAATCCGATGAATAAAAATCTTACGATCGTAATCGGAACACTGGCCATTTTCCTTGTTGGTACTTTCCTCTCCCGAAAGAAACCCGGAAGTGCAAAATAACTGCGATGGATCAATTGCCCTGGAATTCAAAAAATATTAACTTTTATGAATAGAGAGAAAAAATTTGTACCAGTAATGCTTACGCCTTTTGATGAAAAAGGTGCGATAGATTACCCAGTATTGACAAAATTGACAGAATATTACATTGACGCCGGTGCGCAAGGCCTTTTTGCTAATTGCCTGTCCAGCGAAATGTTCGAACTAACAGACGAAGAAAGGATATCGATCACCAAACATATTGTTGCTGTTGCCGCAGGATCTGTTCCGGTGGTCAGCACGGGAACATTTGCAGGCACGTTGGAATACCAATCCGATTTTATCAAACGCATACATGATACCGGAACTACGGCGGTGATTGCCATAAGCAGTATTTTGGCAAAAGCCGATGAAGAGGACGAAATATTAAATGAAAGGATATTCAGGCTTTTTGACAAAACCGATGATATCCCCTTAGGTTTTTATGAATGCCCGGTTCCATATAAACGAACATTTAATCCAATGCAATTGCGTTCCTTCGTAAGCACCGGTAGAGTTTTTTATTATAAAGACACCAGTCTGAGCGTAGACACGATTCGTGAAAAGATTAAGGCAACAGAAGAATTTGAAGGTTTCGAACTATACGATGCCCACATGGCAAATGCAGTACCTTCATTGAAAGCCGGCAGTACAGGCCTCTCCTGTATCCAGGGAAATTTCAGCCCGGAGCTGGTAACCTGGCTGGCCGAAAACTATGACGATAAAACGCTGGAAAAAGAAGTGCAAAAAGTACAGCAATTCTTTATTGATAAAATGGATATTATGCACGATGCTTACCCGGTTGTGGCTAAATATTTTCTCCGGCAAAAAGGTTTGCCGATAAGCCCGTATACCAGGCGAAACATAGGCGTTATTAACGACAGGATCAAAAAAACGATTGACAAGCTGGTTGTTGACTATGAGGAAGTTTTATCTGACCTGGGAATTGCCACAAAAATTGTTGCATAAAAGATGCGCGGAACCATGTTTATATTGCTACTTGTACCAGGATTGATAGCCTGTGAGTCTGCACCCAGGTCACAAAAAAAAATTATGAATTTTACCGAAGTACAGCTTACCTCCGATGCTGCAGGACATTGCCTGAATACAACACAGGTTTTTTCTAAGGACGATGAATGGATTGTATTCGATGGACGTAATTATGATTCTTTAATCGGTAGCACGTCTGCAATTTCAATTGTGCATACAAAGACCGGTGCAGAGAAAAAAATATACCAGGCGGCTAACCAGTCCAACTGGGGTCCGGGAGTCGGTGCGGCCACTTTCTCCCCTAAAGAAGATAAAGTCTTGTTTATACATGGGATCCGCAATGCGGGTAAGGAGAAGCCCTACGGTTTTACGAGACGTACGGGAATCGTGGTTGATATCAACCAGCCCTTTCAACCGGTTTTTTTCGATGCGCGGGATATATCCTTTCCGTTTACGAATGGAGCATTGCGTGGAGGCACACATGCGCATAGCTGGTCAGGCGACGGTCAATGGATAAGTTTCACCTATAATGATTTTATCCTGGAACAGGCAGCCAAACATGATTCGATGATTGAAGATCTTCGTACGGTTGGTGTAATGGTGCCGGGGAAAAACATTACCGTAAAAGACACTTCCAATTTGGAAAATAATAATGGTGAAATGTTTTCTTTTCTTTTAGTTCCTGTTGTTTCCCATCCGGCACCAGGTAGTGATGAGGTAAAAAAAGCATTTGACGAAACATGGATCGGTAAAAATGGCTATTTAAAGGCTGATGGCAGTCGCCAAAATAAAGCAATTGCTTACCAGGGACATGTGGTTGATAAAAATGGAAATACCAAAACCGAAATATTTGTAGCAGATATACCCGATGACATCCTGCAAACGGCGGGGGTTGAAGATCTACGTGGCACAAAAACAACCGGGCTTAAAACGCCCGCCCGGATCACGCACCGCCGTATTACATTTACAATAAACGGAGTAAGTAATACTCCTAGGCACTGGTTGCGAACAAATACAGAAGGAACAAAAATTGCGTTTCTCGCAAAAGACGATAATGACCTGGTACAGCTGTTTGAAGTGTCACCGAATAATGTGAATGACATTCCCCGCCTGGTAACTCATTTAAATTTTTCTATCCAGGGTCCGTTCAATTTCAGTCCTACTGGAAAAGAAGTGGCTTATGTCGCCGATAACAGTGTATTTGTTACCAATATTGAAAATGGCGAATCATCCCGGCTTACCCCGCGTGCCGATGACGACAATAAACCTGTAGGCGCTGTCAACTGGAGCAATGATGGATCCATGTTAGCTTACAACAAGTATGTAAAGTCGGGTGAAGAACGATTTCTCCAGATTTTCTTATTGAAACAGAATAAGGATTAAGCTGCTGATTCCTGCAAATATTTTTTCTTGTATTCAAAAGGTTTAAGCCCCGTGACAGTCTTAAAATGACGGTAAAAGTTTGAGATGTTATTAAATCCGCAATCAAAGCAGATAATACCAATTGGATACCTGTCTTCTACCAGCATTCTGCAAGCATGACTTATCCTTATTTCCACCAGGAAGTCGAAATAAGTTTTTTTCGTCATCATTTTAAAGTAGCGGCAGAAAGATGTAACGCTCAGGTGGCTGATAGCAGCAATTTCCTTTAATGAGATATCTTTTTTATAGTTGGATAACGTGTAGGTGCAAACTTTATTAAGCCGGTCTGTTTCGATTTCACTGGATTTATAGAAAGCATGTGCTGAAGCAATTGAAGTATACTCCTCAGTTTCTGCAAGCGCTTTTATTATATTCAACAGTAAAATTACTTTATCAAAATTCGTTGCATGAACCGCCCGGTACATATCATTGACAATCTTGTCGCGGGCTAACCCTTTTACGCTCATTCCTTTTTTTGCCTTTTCGAACAGTTTAGGAATCAGGTACGCTTCAGGGAGACTAAAGAGTTCTTTACCAAAACAATCTGGTAAAAATTGAATAACGATTGCCTCTACATACACATCCTTGTTCTGCTCATAATATTTCTCATGACATCGCCAGGTATGTGGTAAGTTCTCTCCTAACAAAATTAATTCGCCTTCTGAAAAATTGCTCACATTATCGCCAATGAAGCGAACGCCTTCACCCTTAACGGTGTAATGCAGTTCTAGTTCGGGATGATAGTGCCATACCCGGCCAAAGTTTGGCTGTCGGTCATTACGGATCGAAAAGGAACTTTGAAGTTGGGAAGTTACCTTGTGAAAATGGGGTTTCATTTGGCAGCAATTATTATACTTGTAAATTAAGATATATTTTCTACTCACTCAACAGGTAATGATAATATCCTATACTTATCGGCTAACAAACTAAAATAAATAGCAATTTTCTATGTTGATATTTGCTGGACTAACACAAACTTGATACTCATGCTGCTCACGCACAAACTACCAGTCAACTGTCGATTATAAGGTAAATGCGGGAATTGCGGATCATTTTTACCAAGGAATGATTGTCCCCAACAGGGATCGGACATAAATCAGGGTTTTGCAAATATTATCATCATGCATCATTCAAATTTTTAAAAAATGGATACGAAGAAACAAGCGTGGCTGGTAGCGAGTGGCGATCTAAGATTGTCTGCTAATCAAATCTGTTGGGAGGCGCAGTCAGCCATGGAGAAGTCCCTTACCGCGGCTATTGAATCCTTTGGATGGAGTATTCAAAGAGCAAATGCGTACGATACTGACAAAAAGCATGGATTTATAGATTCTCAAAAGTTAGGAATAGAAGTATTTAAAAACATACCTGAACATGTACCGTTAATAGTTGCCGAAAGCGTCTGGCAGTATTCACATCATGTATTGCCCGGCTTAACCACTCACAAGGGCCCAATTCTCACCGTTGCGAATTGGAGTGGTCAATGGCCAGGCCTGGTGGGCATGCTCAATCTAAATGGCTCCCTCACCAAAGCTGGTGTAAAATACAGTACCCTCTGGAGTGAAAACTTTGATGACGATTTTTTCCTTACTGGCGTAAAGCAATGGTTGGAAAAAGGAAAGGTAAGTCATGATACAAGTCACGTTCAGGAGTATGGTAACGTGTCTATTTCAAAAGAGGATGAACAAGTCGGTCATCAGTTTGCTGAAAAATTTAGAAAGAATAAGGCAATAATGGGTGTGTTTGACGAGGGGTGTATGGGTATGTTTAACGCCATAGTGCCTGACCACCTGCTGCATCCAACGGGAATTTTTAAGGAGCGCCTGAGTCAGTCAACCTTATATGCAAGAATGAGGATGGTTAAAGATGACGAAGCTGAAGACGTTCTTCTTTGGTTGTTGGACAAAGGAATGAAATTCAACTGGGGCACTGATCCGGACACCGAATTAACCCGGGAGCAAACACTTGCACAATGTAAGATGTATATAGCAAGTTTGAGAATCGCAGCTGAATTTGGATGTGATACAATCGGTATCCAGTATCAACAGGGGTTAAAAGACCTGGTCCCGGCAAGTGATCTGGCAGAAGGCCTGCTGAATAATACAGATCGTCCCCCGGTTTATTCCGAAGAGGGAAAAGAATTATATGCAGGTAAAGCATTGCCTCATTTCAATGAAGTGGACGAATGTGCGGGAATAGATACCCTTGTCACGTATAGATTATGGAATGAACTGGGCATGAATGGAGACAATACCTTACATGATTTGCGCTGGGGTGCTCATTTTAAAAATGAAAATATCGATGCGTTTGTATGGGTGTTCTTAATATCAGGAGCAGTGCCACCTGAACATTTTACTGGTGGATACAAAGGAGCGTCGAGTGATCGCCAGCCGCCAATGTATTTTCGACTGGGGGGCGGCACAGTAAAAGGCGTCAGCAGACCAGGTGATATTGTGTGGAGCCGGATTTATGTAATGGATAATAGTTTGCATTGTGATATTGGCACGGGTAAAGCTGTTAGTCTGCCTGAGGAAGAAAGCGACAAAAGATGGCAGAATACTACCCCGCAATGGCCAGTTATGCATGCCGTACTGGATGGCGTCACCAGGGATCAGTTGATGGCACAACACAAAGCGAATCATATTCATGTTGTATATGTGGACGATAAAGTGCCGGTGGGCAGAGCCTGTAAAATAAAAGCAGCGGCCCTGCAGGCCATGGGTATAGAAGTACATTTTTGTGGACATATAAATTAAACTGTGAAACCTTCATTCGTCATCGGTCTTGATTTTGGAACTGATTCTGTAAGAGCACTGGTTGTAGATACAGCCAATGGAACGGAGATCAGTAACGGCGTACATTACTATACACGATGGAAGCAAAAAAAATATTGTGATGCAGCCCGTTCGCAGTTTCGACAGCATCCCCTGGACTACATGGAAGGAATCGAAGAAAGTGTACGCAAAGCACTCTCAGGCTTGTCCGCGGATATGGTAGAAAATATAAAAGCAATAGGTATTGATACCACCGGCTCCACGCCTGCACCTGTGCATGAAAGTGGAAAACCATTAGCCCTGATCCCCGAATTTGCCGAAGAGCCAGATGCAATGTTCGTTCTTTGGAAAGACCATACGGCACAACAAGAAGCCAAAGAAATAAATGAGCTTGCTCATAGTTGGGAAATTGATTACACTAAATATTCCGGCGGCGACTATTCACCAGAATGGTTTTGGTCAAAAATATTACACATCACGCGTCACAATACGGCTGTTAGGCGGCAGGCAGTAACCTGGGTGGAGCAAAGTGACTGGATACCTGCGCTACTTACTGGAAATACCAATCCGCTAACCTGGAAAAGAAATCGATGTGCAGCCGGGCATAAGGCGATGTGGCATGAATCTTTTGAAGGTTTACCTTCCCGGGAATTCCTGAACAAACTACATCCCGCACTTGGTACGCTAAGAGAGAATCTGTACTCCGATACTTTCGAGTCTGATACTGTTGCGGGGATAATAAGTAGTGAGTGGTCGGCAAAATTGGGACTTCCACGGAATGTTGTCATCACAACCGGCATTCTCGATGCACATGCTGGTGCTGTTGGAGCGAATATAGAAGCGTATACCATGGTAAAGGTGACGGGCACTTCTACCTGCGACATGGTAGTAGTTCCCCGGGAGGCATTTTCCAATACCCTGGTTAAAGGAATATGCGGGCAGGTAAATGGTTCCATCATTCCGGGCATGCTTGGTTTGGAAGCCGGGCAGTCGGCATTTGGAGATTTATATAGTTGGTTTATAAACCTGCTGCTGTTTCCATTCGAAACAATAGGCAATGTTGCCATTACTGGATCCAATGAGTCTGTTGAAACGCAACTATTTCGCCATCTAAATGCAAAAGCTGCCCTATTGCCCGTAAAAGAAGATGATATGGTAGCCCTGGATTGGATCAATGGAAGGCGCACACCCGATATGAACCTGGGTTTGAAAGCTGCGATAGCCGGATTGCAACTTGGAACGGATGCGGTTGCCATTTATAAATCACTGGTGGAGGCTACGGCTTTTGGGTCCAGGGCAATTATAGAACGATTTGGGGAAGAAAAAATCCCCATTGAGAAAGTAGTGGCTGTTGGAGGCATCAGCAAGAAATCGGACTATGTGATGCAGGTCCTGGCCAATGTCTTGAACCGTCCTATTGTGATTGCAGGCTCTGATCAAATCTGTGCACTGGGCGCTGCAATATTTGCTGCAAAGGCGGCCAACATATACCCCTCATTTAAGGAGGCGCAACAAGCGATGGCGGGAAACACCTGTAAAGAATATTTTCCTGAATCTGCTAAAGCACAAACTTATGATAAGCTTTATTTGGAATATATTTCCCTGGGACGTTTCGCATCCGGGCAAATGCAAAAAAAATAATACTTTTCACCTTATGATAGTCATCACTGCATTTAAATGGTACGAATGGCTAGGTAAAATCGTTCAAAAGAAGAAATGTCAAACTGCCCGCTAAACAGCATACCCTGTTCGTGAATGTCGAACTGTATCAAAACAAAATACAAATTTCTTTTTACGGTAGTAGAATAAAGAACAGAAAATCATGTATAAGTTAAAATTTATTTCGGCCTTACTGGTTTCCATCACTACATTTTCCTTTCAGGCCTTATGTTCAACAAATCCTTCACCCGAAAACAAACGAGACTTTTATAGTGACCACGGAAATGGAAACGATCTGCGGATAGCGACTTTTAATATCAGGTCAAACTATGGGTCAGATACACAGGATTGGGGTAGCCGGTTGACTTCATTGAACACTTTGTTCCGAATGTATGATTTTGATATTCTTGGAGTGCAGGAGCCATACAAGCCACAAATCGATGAGTTGATGGAATTTCATGGAAACGTTTATGATTATTTCGTGGTGCATACAGGAAATATAAATTCCCGCGGTGAGTCGCATAGCAATCCAATTTTTTACCGAAAGGACCGGTTTAGTTTGCTCTCCAGTGGTGTTTTTTGGTTTTCGGAGAATCCTGATTCGGTGGGTTCAGTAAGTTGGAGTGCGAGCCAGGCGAGGAATTGTATCTGGGTTCAACTTTATGATCGGAAAAGCGGAACCGATTTTTATGTTTTCAACTCGCATTTTGACCATAAAAGCGTCATGGCCCGCGATAATAGTGCACAGCTACTGGTTGCCAAAGTCAGGCAGATTGCCGGAAACAAACTCGCAATTTGTACGGGTGATTTTAATACTAAGCAAACTACACCTGCATTTACAAGCCTTTCCACCGGAATTCTAATGGATACATACGCTATTGCACAACGTAAAGAAAATGATGAGTACCGGACAAGCCATGGTTACAGGGTTATTCCCCCGGAACCTGGTTCAGGTAGAATTGACCATATTTTTATTACGCGAAAGTTTAAATCTAAAAAAATAATTCAGTGGAAAATATGCAATGAAACTTTTGATGGTAACTGGGCATCGGACCACTATCCGGTTTTTATCGACCTCCGGTTGAATTAACGTTTAAGGAAGAAATTTCATTATATCGTAGTGATGGAAATCTCCTAAAAATTGCAGTAGATGATCTTCAACATTTACATAAAGAAAGCACTGTCAAACACTCCTTCAAATCACTTTGGAATAAATGCGAGGCGTAGATCAGGGAATCATTTGTCAAGTCCCGGGATTGTGGCATTTTTCGATTTCTTGTAATGAATGATTGAGATGATCTTCTGTGCTTACCCTGGCCAAAAAACACAGAATAGATATGTTGGTTTAAGAAAACGACAAAGATCTTTCGTTGATTATTACTCCCTTTCCCCGTACTTCCACCGCAACCTATAACACGCAGGGCATTTACCTGTTATTTATGCCTCCAATCAGGAAGATCGATATATTTAATTGAATGATTTTACAATCCCCGCATTGCTTTATCACTATATCTGCCAAGATCGAAAAACGAATGACTGACGCATTAAGTACGGCTTTGAGTAGCCTTTGATAGGGAGTAAGGATACTGAACCCGTGATTACTGTATTGGCATAAACGGCCGAAATGTAAATGATCAGTCTTATTTTATTACCATGTGATAGAAAATGCTTTTATTTTAAAGAAAGAAGCATGGCAAAAAAAGGTACTGTTTTGACAAAAAAACCATGCAAACCCATAATGAATGACGTTTTAAACTAGCTGTGAAGAATTGGGGTATTCTGTGACAAAAAAAGCAGTTGCTAATCTAGTAAGCATTCCCTAATTCGTGTGGCGGGTGGAAGAAAACAACAGCCACGGCGTACATCTTTTTGGAACACCTGCACAGACGGAACACGTTCTCAAATGGAAAACACCTCACAGATTGCCTTGAATAGTTAATTAAATATTATTGCGAACGTGTAATACACGAAATGTCGCTCACCCGCCATGCTGCCAACAATAGCCGGCTGAGCGTGAGTTACGGGAGCAGCGGGAACCTTTTTTCGTTGTAGCCTGGCATTGGTTGGAGGACACAGGCGGTTTAACAACAGGAGGTTTGCTTTTAGGTGTATTGGGTTTAGATTTCACTTTGGCACAAATGCCACAAGTACCGCCAGCATTGCAATGCTTACAAGCCGAACAATTGGAGCAGGCGGAGCAGGGCGAATAGCCGTAGCACCGGGCAATAACTTTCGGGGAAGGGATTTCTTTTTTTCCGGGAATGCCAGAAAAAAACAAGATTAATAATACAGACAAGCAGAATTTCATGGCAATAGGTTTGGTGGATTTCCAAAATACAATTTTAATCTGGATAATCTTCAACGATATCCAGACGACTGGACCACTGTTACATTAACGAAAGACCACACAGCAGAAGGTCCTGCTTCGGGAAAGCCGCTGCAAGCATTAACGAATAACCTTTTAGCAATGTATGCTGTGACAAAAAAGGCTTTTGCTAGTCTACAAAGCAATCTTTAGCTCGTCTGGCAGGTGGAAGAAAACACCCGCCACGGCGTGCTTCTTTCTGGAACACCTGCACAGGCGGAAAAATCAACATTCTCATTCCTCTAAAAGATCTTCTTCATCATTCTCAATAATTGCATCGATTTTCAATACACCATCTTTTTGTGGTAACTCCTGTACATCTTTCAGTCTTCTTTCTATAGCACGGCTCCGCACGCTGGCACTATCTATAACATTTGTTGCTTCTTCAAGTTTCTTTTTTGTTTTGGCCAATACTTCACCGAATTTTCCAAATTCCGTTTTGACTGATCCCAGCAAATCCCATACTTCACTGCTTCTCTTCTCAATGACGAGTGTCCTGAAACCCATCTGAAGGCTATTTAAAAACGCACTTAAAGTTGTAGGTCCCGCAATGGTGATTTTATATTCCTTTTGTAATTGTTCAAATAATCCCGGTGTTCGCAACACTTCTGCATATAGACTTTCATAGGGCAAAAACATTACTCCATATTCAGTTGTATTCGGCGGATCTATGTATTTTTCTTTTATGTCAAGTGCATTTTTGCGAATACTCCGCACAAAGCCCTTCCTGCACTCTTCAATGTTTGCAGGATCACCTTTCTCATAAGCATCGACCAGGTTCTCATAATCTTCCTTGGGAAATTTACTGTCTATCGGCAACCATAATGATTTATCCATATTACTACCATTCGGCATCCTGATTGCAAATTCTACAAATGCCCCACTTCCTTCTTTAGTTTTTATATTCTTCTGGTATTGATCATTTGTCAACAAATCTTCCAATAAATTCTGCAACTGGTACTCTCCAAGTACTCCCCTCGATTTAACATTATTCATTGTCTTGTTCAAATTTCCTACATCTTTTGCGAGCCCTTGCATATCACCCAACCCCTTATGAACTGCTTCCAGCCTTTCACTTACCAATTTAAATGATTCGCCTAACCTCTTTTCCAGTGTGTCGTTAAGCTTCTCATCAACCGTCTTTCGCATTTCATCGAGCTTCACCTCGTTTCCCTTCTGAAGCTCTGTAATTTTCTTTTCAACCGTGTTGCGGATCAACTCTAGCTTATCAGATGAAGCAGTAGACTGTGTTGTAAGATTTTTTAGCAGGTCGCTAAAATTATCTCTTTGCCGGTCGCCAAATTCTTTCAGCGATATTGCCACCTCTCCTTTGAATTTGTCCAATGATTCTATCAGTTCTTTCCTGTTGTCCTTATTTGCTGCTTCAATAGTTGTTTGAAAAGTCAGTAAACGATCCTGGATCGATTTACGTATTGCCTCCAGCTTGTCTTCATTCGATCTGATAAGTGCCGAAAGATTGTCTGAAAATGTCCGGGTGAACATATTCAATTGGCTATTCACTTCCTCCCTTACACTTTTCAGGCTATCTGCATTTTCTTTGCGATTGGTTACAAATTCATCTTTCAGGTTTCTTTCCGTATTAATCAAAGCCTGGCTTACGTTAGATATTAATGCTGAAGAATCATTTCCCTGTGTTTTCCCTTTGAGTGTAAGTATAATATTTATTACCAACAAGATGGCAATAACGATAAGAAAAATAGTTATGTTTATCATTTATTAAACCCTTTATTGCAAGGCAATTTACCTTAACGGTTAATGAAGTCAATTATTTTTTTTCGGGCATATTCAGGTAAGTCAGTATTATAACAGGCAATATTATTTTCAGCAACCCCCATTTCACGAAACCATTTTGTCAGATATGCTTTTAAAATATCTTCATCATTTTTATATTCGACTGATGGTGTGATTTCAAGAACCAGCACTTCAAGATCCTGCAAATCTTTCCTTGTAGTGATCAGCCCATAATCCCCCCGATTGAATAACTGCCGCCACTGACTATTACCCCGGAATGGCTTCAATGTTTCCGGCAGCACGTAAGCAGCCCTGTTCTTTTCCCTGTCCTTTGAATCCCTATGGTAAATATAGCCGTCCGTAATAATGACCAGGATGTTGCGGAAGCCTTTAGTTTTTTCAATACAATAATCCTTTACATCGTTCTTGAAAAAACGCCAGATATCTGAACCATCCCATTGCTTCGCTTTATTGGAATTTAAAGCAAGCCCGTAAATGGTTTTCGCATTTCTTTCAAATTGAGCAGTGATACTATCATACACGATTTTCTTTTTTCTATTTGCTTCGGCTCCGTTAAAAGAGCTGAGATCATAACTAAAGCTTTTTGCAATCGCATTAATTTCATTATTAGCCGGCGTGGGATAGAATAACACACGGATTTTCGATTTTGCTTTATATGCACCCTTTAGCTGCATATCTTTTTTAAACACTTCACTTAATGTCTTAATTGCCTCAATATCCCTTTGGTAATGCGGGGGAGCAGAAGGATTCTTCCGGTCATCAATCCTGTCTGATATATCCCAAAGCACATTCATGTTCAACTGGAGATCTTTTTGCATCGATAACACTGTTTCACTCTCAGGAGCTTCCGGCTCCTGTACTTTTTTTTTATTGTTATCAGCAGCGCCACATGAAATAAGCAGCGACACATTCAGAATATAGAAAATTTCTTTTAGCATATTAATTTACATTGACAGAAGGTATAATGGGATTCACGGCGGGCGTAATGGAACTGATGTTGGCGGTAACAAATGCTTCATATATTTTATTATGCTCACTCCGGTTACATTCTTTTCCATTTGCGATCCACTTATGCCATCCTACCATAAACTGGGACAGTGCTTCATACATTTCCTTTGGCTGAACAATAGTTCCGTCAATGGTATCCTTTAGGTTTCTTATCTCAGCATTATTTTTTTCGATCGCAACTTTATTTTCACCAATCTTTACCTCCTGCGCGTTAATTTCTTTTTCCAGCGCATCGATCTGTTCCTGCTTTACTTTGATATGCACTTTTACATAGTCGAGCTTTGAATAAGCCTCCATCACGAAATCAAATACAAAGCCCCATATCAGATACACAATAAACCCCGCGAAGATTACCAGCCAGAAACTCATATTGGTGAAAGCAAGCCGGAAACCGTATGGAGGTATATTGTCAAAACTACCGCCGCGTTTTATTTCATATATCTTCTCTGTTATTTCATAAGCGATTATCACGTCGAAAATAAATGTGACGATTAACAATGCTGTAATCTTAATGTATTTTGATGTACCTTTTGTTTCCTGGAACTTATGGATCAAAAAGCCCAGACCCAGAAATATTGCAGGCACCGTTAAAATCAGTATCAATTCGGACAAGCCATCCTTCAACGCATTCGATATTGCCTGTGCATCGAAAATAGCTTTGGCAATTACGGTTTCATCCGGTGTGAAATTTTTAAATAAGGCAGAATAGGAGGCAGAACTGTAAAATACAAATAAGTAAACCGTAAGAAGTGCAAGGATCACCAGCCCGATATAAAAGCCCGCTTTACCAACATGATTACCTGAATAATCCAGGGGGTTCTTCCGGATATCAGCTATACCTGATTTTAATTCTTCAATTCTTTTCTGTTTGGCAGGAATTGATTCAACAGCGAATGATTTGGCCTGGCTTTCCAAGCCTTCATTCACCACTGTTAAATCTTGCAATGATTTACGAAACGGTTGCCGGAGTTCTTGTTGCTTCACGTGATCACGCCGCATGTCGCCCAGGCACTCCTGGAAAACACGGTGCAGGCATATCTTCAGTCCCTCAGTGGATCCGTTCATCGCGCCCGCCTGCCTGAAACCATATTTCTCAAATGAAACAACTGTTTCATTGTGCTCATTTGAAGGGTTAGCCACAGTTTCTTCCCTGGGCTTCAATTTAAATATGTCGGGCTTAAACCTGGAAAAATCAAACGCCATGTCAGTTGTTTTGTTGGTGAACGAATTGGATTAGTTCAGCGTCAGGAACCCGGTTTTTAGCCGCAGTGATCAACAGTTCCACTATGACCGGTGCATTTTGCTTATCGAAATCAAACCGCAAACAAAATTTTTCCAGTGTTTTCATTTCATTTTCATCAACATGATCGTCTGCGAGTATCATCTTTGCATAATCATAGAGGTACCCGATTCTTTCTTCCAATGTGTCCGGAAAATGAAATTTAAGTGTGGCCGGGTTCAACAGCAAATGGTCGAGTTTTTCTTTCGGTATACCTTTTTCCCCGGCTATTTTGTACAAAAGAAAAATTTCACGCTCATCAAACTGTGCATCAGTTAATGCAAGTGCGTACAAGTTCAGCAGGTGGCTCTTTAATGATTCGGTCATAACTTTTTATTTAGGAAGTATGACAAGGGTTAGAGCATGTTCTGCACCCATTGACCTGTGTATAGTGTTTCTTTGCTTCAGTCACTGCGCCGTGACAGGAAGAAAATTCACCCAGGTATATTCTGTTTTCAGCACCTGGCATGTATCGGCAACCTTCCTCATGCACTTCATGGTCACCATTTGCCTGACGATTTTTATTTACATAGTACTTTTTCATAAAAAATAATTTTTTGATTAGACTTCAAATGTAGAACTAGTGATACTCTAATTTTTACGGGAACCCGTATCGTGCAAGATTGTTAGTATATCGACAGGAAGGGAAAACTTTATATAATGCCCATGTCTTTACAAAAAGCAACGAGTTGCTCATTTTTAGAGCAATCCAGCTCGGATTTGATGTGGTTCAATCTTTTCTCAACACTGCTTAAACTAGAGGGATGCATTCCTTTTTCCTGGAGGTGGGAAGGAATATTCTTCTGGCTCACGCCATTTGCGAGCAAATTAATTATTGCAAGGTCAAGGTCAGTGAACTGATAAGCATTTTTATGCTTAACCATCTCACTTAAGTGCCTTGGAAAATAGCGCTGGTTACGACCGAGCGCCTCTAAGGCAAGTTTTAATTCTTTGCCATCATTGCGTGATTTGCGCACATAGGCATCCACATTTTGTAACTGGTACAATGAATCAATAACAACTGGCTTACTTTCTACTGAAAATACCAGTACCTTCATTGCAGGTAAATATTCATGTCCTGCTTTAATTAAAGCAACACCATCCCTGACCCGCTGTTTATTCCCATCATCTTCAAAATGCAAATCGGTTATCAGCAAATCATAAGGCGCTCCCGATAATAGAGCGTTACGGATTTTGATTAATGCATCGTCGCAATAATAGGCATAATCAATATCTATTACACCGAGCTCGCCGAGTGCTTTCTGGAGTGAAATATTTGCCAGTTCATGATCTTCAGCCACCAGTACTTTTGTTATCATCATTACTATTTGGAAAAAGAAATATCAATTCTCACACCTTTACCCGTACCAGGTTCAAAATTAATCGTGCCGTCAATCGCGGTAATGCGGTTTCCCGTATTTTTCAGGCCGTTGCCGTGTTTTACATCTTTGGCCATCCCGGTTCCATCATCCGTGTATTTTATATGATAGTGATCATGGGAGCGATCAAACTTTAGCACAACGTTTTTTGCGCGGCTGTGTTTTTTCATGTTGATCATCAGTTCCTGCAGGACGTTCTTCAGCTCTTTTTTTGTTTGAATTGAAATGTCTTTCCAGAAATTATCATTGTTGCCGGCTATCAGGACTTTCACCGATGTACTGGAAAATGACGATAGTAACTCATTTATTTTATCTTCGTAGCTTCCTGTTCCCTGTGAGGGCGTTTCATAAGAAATATCGCGTGACTTTTCATACAACACTTCAATCCTGTCAAGCAGCTTTTCTTTTTCAATCTCTTTGTGCTCGATTTCTGTCATCACCTGGTAGAGTCCGTTTGCCACTACATCATGAACCTTTTTAGATGTTTTTAGCTGCTGTTCTTTAATTGCATTTTGGGATTCGAGGATGAAGCGCTGCTTTCTTTTTTTATACCACAGCGTTGCAATAATTACAAGAGAAGCAAAAACAAATAGCACACTGAATAAAATAAACCGCTGCCGGTTAATGCTTGTTCTTTTCTGTATGTTATCTTTCTGAAGTAAAAGATTATCTGCCTTGCTCTTCTCTGCATCAAAACGAATCAGCGCAAACTGGTTTTTTGCCGCATTGCGCGCCTGCTGCAGGCTGTCGTTTAATTGAATGTAGTGGTTAAAATATTTTGTTGCCTTAGCAGGCTGTTCGAGTTTTATTAGTTTATCCAATGCTTCCAACTCATCATCCGGGCTGTTCAGCATCGTGGCTACATCGTACATTTGTTTTGAATAGAATAAAGCAGAATCCGTCCAGGTCTTTGAATAATAATCCGACAGATGCGCATAGCTAGCATTTAATCCCCAATCATCGTTTTTTGTTCTTCGGATATTAAGAGCTGTCCACAATTCTGCAGCAGCGGGATAAGATGAGTCCTTTAGCCACTTTGATTTTGCAAGGTTGGACAGCACCCTTGCATATTCGGTAATGCTATCAGGCTTTTGATCCAGGATGGACTGATAGATCACTATTGCCTCGCCGTACTTTTTTTTCTTCTGGTATGCTACGGCCTTATTGTTTAAATAATATGAATAGTTGGCAGGGTTAGGATCGGATTTTAAAGCGAGCTCATAATAAAATAATGCTTTGTCGTATTGTTTTAAGTTCAGGCTGGTCGTACCTAAAATATCATAATTTAAAGCTATCCAATATTGGTCACTGCCTTTCTTTTCGTTTAAATATTGCTGCGATAATAAGACACTTTCCTGGCTGCCGAAGTAATCGCCCGCATCCGATTGTATCCACGCCATGTAGTGATACGCTGAGGCTACTTCCAGGCTATCTCCCAAATCATTAACCACCCTGTTAAAATAGTAAAATGCGGAATCGTTTTTTGTGCTATGCATCGCCTTAGCTTTACTGAAATCAGAAGAGGTAACAGGAAATATCTTAGTCTTTTTATTGCAACCAATAAAAATTGCTATTATCAATACCAGCGATGAAAGGATCATTCTCAAACCTTGCTATTTATCTTAAAAATAGAAAAATGATATAATTTACACTTTAAATCATCAAAAAATAAGGCAAGCAGTGCTTGCCTTATTGGTTGCCTTAATTTCCTGGCGGTGGCGGGGGAGGTGGTGGGGGTGGCGGATGCCCCGTTTCACCACCCGTATCACCATCACTCATGATGATTACCTGTGAAAGATGTTCCCGCACTGTATGTGTACAGTGAGGATTGGGGCATGTCGATGCCCATATAAATGCAATGATTAACTCTAGCATTTTTTAATTTTTAAATGGTTAAAAGGAGCCGCAGCCAATTGCACAGCAGCTGGCGCAACGTGTCAGGAGGCAAGAAGCGCTTCTTACCCGTTGAAGGAAGTGGCAACAATGAATACGCGACCGGTTAATCCTTCCTTTCTTAAATTTCCCGGTCTGTATCCACTACTTTGAAAAATCAACCCTGTACAGTTCACCCGTAGCTAATGAGGCTTTGATTGATTCCGAAACAAAAATAGTTGGCGCTAAATGGATGAGTATTAACCGATTCCGTTTATTCCGATTATTCCGCCGGAATTCCGGAAATTCCGGAGTGAACGATATAAAACTGCGTGAACACTAAAAATAAACACACATGTTTCCAGATTACCAGCGGTTAATTGTTGAAGATTATGAACAAAAAAAAGCAGCCAATACATTGTCGCAACGCCTTATCCACCCGACACCTGCCCGGCTGCGAGAGGAATGCGTGGAGGTATTTAGGGCAAGGTTTGAAAAAAGGGATGAGAATACGCTGAAAGGATTTTTTGGAGAAAGAAATGATGAAGCATCTTACCTGCAGGCAATCGAACGCTGTGACATTGACAGGTTCCGGCCGCTGATTAAATTCTTAAAGAAAGATGTTATCAATTCCGATGTCCGGAACATTGAGTTGCTGGCATGGCTGATAAATTTTGAGCCAAGGCCCTGGGAATTCAATAAAGAATATACTGTCGATGCCCCTGCAGCTTCAAAAACATCTGGTAATAATATTAAGTCTGGAAAAAAAGATGAACAAGTAGCTGAGACGGAGCATGGACAGCAGGTGTACGGAAGAAGTGCGGAGATTTCAAAGCGTGTAAAAAGGAAAATAATTGCTGTTGCTGTAATCGCTTTATTATGCAGTGGTGGTTATTATATATTGAAGGGGACAGGAACCAGTACCAGCGGAAACGAGGCGTGTATGTACTGGAATGTGGATCACTATGAAGCAGTTTCATGCAATAAAAAAATGGCTAGTGAGATTTTAGTAGTTGCACTCGATACGGACAAGGTGCGGAATTTTAAAAGAATCATGAGGCCTGACACGATTACGCATAATTCAATTGGTAAAGTGTGGTATGTAAAAATAAAAAACAGGCGTGAATACTATACCTCAGGAGGAAATCATCCGCGGAAGCCTGAACTAATATTGAAACCGATAACAGATTATATAATAAGCCACCCGGATTCAATCAGATAAATTATCCTCGCTCATCTAATAACAATAGCCGCAGGGCCTTCTTTTATATTTTGTCCGGGCAATGTTGATGGCCACTGTATCTATTTTATGCGTGCAACTTCTCAGCCCGCGGCAATTACGATTATCATGGTAGGCATAAGCAGTGCCACTGAAGCAAATATAGACACGTTCCTGCACCGTAGTATCCTGTTGTTTGCAAAATTGAAAAAATGACAGCAATATAAAAACAGCTATCAAAATCCGCATAGGTGATGGTTTGGTGCAACTTGAAAGTACAACTTCTTGTACTATCGTTTTACGGGAAACCATATCGATTTATTATTTTAAATAAATAGAGGCGCGTATTGATTTGATTATCACCAAGCGGGTATATAATCACCGGATCAAACCCTGTGTTGCACTTCTTATATCTTTGTATAATGAGTAAAAAGAAAGAGTTGAAAGCAGAACTGGATAGCATGGCAGCGATTTTGTTTTCGGCAATCGAAAACTTTGAATATGTTTCTTATCTGCATACCCCAATTTCACAAGCCGAACTTGATTTGATTGAAAAGAATACTTTCTTTAAGCATTTGCGGCACCTTGCCTGGCAAATGACTGTTATAGAACTTGCCAAATTGGTTTCACCTTCCAACAATCAAAAATTGAATATCTACAAGCTCATCAGCAAGTTTAAAGTACATTATAAAACATTTGCAGTTCCGAATTATTTAATTCCGATATGGCAGGGTTCTATTTTTAAACATGGCAACACAATCGTTGCTTTAAATGAAATCAGGGACAAACTCTACGCTCATACGGATCTGGATAACGACAGTGATTTAAAGGAGTTGAAAGAAAAGAGTTTTTTGCTCCTTGAAACCCGTGAACTTTTATTTGACTTGCAGGCAACACTCAACTTTATTGCAGAAGTCACGCAGAATATGAAATATGTTATGCCGAATATTTACTACCTGAAGGCAGAATTTAAGTTTCTTTCAAAGTTGACGGGCGAAAGATCAATAGATAAGGAAGCTTAAAAGCGGCCCAAAAAGCCCGGCATGTAATGACTTTTCCTTTCATTTATAACACACAATATCGTAAAGCGAAATATGGGAGAAACCTGGAAGAACCGTTTAGAATGGCATAGTCAATTTGGCTATCGATTTATGATCCGGATTGGATTCAAACCAATGACCCCAAACTTAGAAGGTTTGTGCTCTATTCAGCTGAGCTACCG
>WUUC01209915.1_pt1 | contig 91734 bp, 74 predicted proteins | sample 6278441 | NCBI WGS metagenome assembly WUUC01 (sample SAMN13675441, study PRJNA597444) | soil metagenome | isolation source: soil | place: USA: Washington | collected 2017-10 | reverse complement strand
GACGTCATCGTGGCCGTTGACGCGGTCGATAACGTGGAACCTGGTCGTGGCCCTTGGCGATCCTAGATCCTAATCCCAGCTCCCAGCGATCAACCCCGAACACGAACAGCTTCCACACTACATCCCGCCCACCCAGCCGATACTCCCCGCGTGCTCAGCTACAAGCGACTCGATGTCTACCGCTGCTCTATCGATCTCCTCGCGCTCACCGCAGAAACTCTTCAGTCGATCTCGCGCGCCAAGGGCAACGCAACCATCGCCGATCAACTTAGACGCGCAGCGCTCTCAATCCCGCTCAACATCGGCGAGGGCGCCGGAAAATCCACGGCACCCGATCAAACAAAGCACTACGTGATCGCTCGAGGCTCAGCGATGGAATGCGGTGCGATCTTCGACGCAGCGCTGGTTCTCAAGCTCATCGACGAGACCAGCGCAAGGAAAGCAGACGAGCTGATCACTCGAATCGTCGGAATGCTCACGAAAATGTGCCATTTCCGCTGACCGCGCGAACAAGACTTACGCGCGCGGTTGATCGCGGACGAACACAGGGTCGCCGACTTTGAGACTGAGCCCCGCCGCCGCATTCCCGTTCACGCGAGCGATCTCCACCGCATCGAACGAACCCACCAGCGCCACGTATTCGCCGGATTCGCCTTCTCCGTACGTCCGCACGATCGGCAAAGCCTCCTCGCCGATCAGCACCAGGGGCCGCGAATAACGCGCGATCGAAGAGCTCGTCAGGTTCGTGATCAGATTCCCGAAACGATCGATCGTCACGACCTGGCCTTCGATGCGGTACGCGCCGATCTTCGGCTTCGGCACTGCGCTCGGCGCCCGAGGCATGAACACGGGACCGAGCGCATCGAAAGACAACCGCGCCGCCGCCAGCTCCGCAGCGATCGGCGCGAAAATATCGCGGCCATGGAACGTCGCGCTCGGCTCTTTCAGCCCGAGCACACTCGCATCGACCGAACGCACCACCGCGTTCGTACTGGCCTCTAGGACAGGTCCGATCAAACCGTTGTCCGGCGCCAAGAAGAGATGCTCGAACGCTTCCACCGCCAAGATCGCGCGCGAGGTCCCCACGCCGGGATCGACGACAGCGACGTGCACCGTTCCCGTTGGAAAAAAGCGGAACGACCGCTCCAACCAGAACGCTGCCTCCATGATCGCTTGCGGCGCGATCTGGTGCGTGAGGTCGACGATGCGCGCGCGATGGTTGCGCGCGAAGATCACGCCCTTCATGACGCCGACAAACGGGTCTTTGTCCCCGAAGTCGGTGGTCATCGTGATGATCCCTGATCGCACCGCGGTCACCGTTCACCTCCAGAAATAAAAACGAATGCCCCCACCGATCGCCAAACCGGTGGCGATCGATCGATCGACCGTCGCTTCAGTCATCATCGGCGCACCCATACGATTTGCAATATCCGCCGCAGCATCGTGCGCCACCGCACCGATCTCGAAGTAAAAAGAGAACAGCTCGGCGTGCAGGTCCGTTCCCACGAACAGCTCTACACCCGCCGCACCGTACACGCCCGGAGCAATTCGTTTGCTGCTCAACTGCTCGGACAACAAGAGAAAGCTCGGCCCGATCGCCGCGTAGATCCGCCCCGACGAAAACGCGATCGGGGCGGCCGCTTCCAAGCACAAACGGGCATGTCCGTAGAGCGACCAGGACGAATACTCCTGGTCCTCCACCGTCATCGGCAAGGAACGCAAATCGGGATAAAAACCGATGCCCCCGCTGAGCGCGATCGCCAGGTGCTCATCGAGAAAACGCGGGGTCGCCACACGCAGCACCAGCCCGAAGTCGTCCTGAAAACGCTGCACACCGAGCGCGACCGACGCGCCCGTCGCTGGACCATGCGCTGCATCGATCGCGGGGTCGTAGGCCGCCGCGATCATCAGCGCCGCGAGAGCTACTGCACCGCCCACAAAATGATCGCCGCGATCGCGATGACGAAGACCGCCGCGTACGACTGCACGTTTCCGGTCTGGAGCCGGCTGAGCAGCTTTCCGGCGAACAAGGTCGCGTAGCCGGAGCCCTTCACGAACGCACCGTCGATGATGAACGGATCGACGACCGCCGCGACGATCGAGGAAAAGGTCCGCAAAAAGACGATGCCCACGTTGTAGATCTCGTCGACGAACCACTTCTTCGCGAGCACCACGTTCCCGAGACGCCCCACCCCGGCTTTGGTGAAAGAGGCGACCGCCTTCGACGGCCCATCCTTATAGAGCAGATAGCCGATGCCCAAACCGGCGATGGCGATGCCGAAGCCCGCGCCGAGCAAGATCCACTCCGTCTCGTGCGACATCTCCAACACGCGCACGCCGCCGATCGACGGCGCCAAAAACGCGTCGAACCAACCTTCTTTCACGTGCGCCAAGTGCGCGATGACCACCGGTAAATTCCACAAACCCGCGACCGTCGCCAGCGCTGCGAGGATCACCAGCGGAATGGTCATCGACATGCCCGGAACGTGGACGTGGATCTTGTGACCCTTCGAGTCGACGCCGCGCATCTCCCCATAAAACGTGAGGCAAACGAGGCGCGACATGTACAAAGCCGTCAAAAACGCGCCGGCCGCACCTATGGCCCAAAGGACAGGTTGTTTGGCGAAGGCATTCGCCAAGATCGCGTCCTTCGAGAAGAAGCCGGACAGCGGGAACACACCCGCGAGGGCCAGCGTCGAAACAAGAAACGTCAGGTAGACCCAACGCAGCTCCTTCTTCAAACCGCCCATGTTCCGCATGTCTTGTTCGCCGTGCATCGCGTGGATGACGGCACCTGATCCAAGGAACAGGCAGGCTTTGAAGAACGCGTGCGTCACCAAATGGAAGATCGCCGCACCGTAAGCGCCGACGCCGACCGCGAGGAACATGTAGCCGAGCTGCGAGACCGTCGAGTAGGCGAGCACCTTCTTGATGTCATTCTGCGCGAGGCCGATGGTCGCCGCGAAGATCGCCGTCAGCGCACCGATCCACGCGATCACCTCCTGCGCGGCAGGGGCGAGATCGAAGAGGAACCACAAACGCGCGATCATGTAGACGCCGGCGGTGACCATCGTCGCCGCATGGATCAGCGCGGATACCGGCGTCGGCCCGGCCATCGCGTCCGGCAGCCAGACATAAAGCGGGATCTGCGCGCTCTTTCCGGTCGCACCGAGGAAGAGCAACAAACACGCGAGCGTGATCGCTGCTTGGCGCGTCATCCCTTTGAAATCACCGAGCGAAAGCACCAGGCTCGGATCGACGACCTTCTTCGCCGCCTGCTCCAACTCCAAGAAGTCCGCCGTTCCGAAGAGCGCGATCAGCGTGAACATGCCCAGCAAGAATCCAAAGTCACCGACGCGGTTGGTGACGAAGGCCTTCATGCCCGCGCGCGCCTTTTGCTCGTCGGTGTACCAGAAACCGATCAAGAGATAGGAAGCGAGGCCCACGCCTTCCCAACCGATGAACATGATTGGGAGAGAACGCCCCAACACGAGCACGCTCATCGCGAAGATGAATAGGTTCAAACACGCGAAGTAACGCCAATACGAGGGATCGTCGTGCATGTAGCCGACGGAATAGACGTGGATCAAAAAACCGACCCCCGTCACGACCAACATCAACGTCGCCGAGAGCCAGTCGAGACCCAACGCGAGATCGAAGCGAAACCGGCCGACCGCGATCCAACCCGTCGAGATCACGTTCTCGAGCGGCACGTCTTGCCGCAATAAATAGATCGTCGCGAGGCAAACGACCGCGAACGCGCTGAGCACACTCGAGAGGGCGATGGTGGTGACGAGGCCCTTCGGCATGCGGCTGCCGAAGATGCCGAGGAGCGCAGCACCCAAAAGTGGGAGCAGCGGGATCAAGTAGAGCGTTTGATACGTCGCCGGCTGCATCCGGCGCGGGAGCCTAGGTCTCGCTCAAGAGTGGGTCAAGCGCGCTGCCGTGTACGGAATGATTTTCGCGCTTTTCACACGATGAATGTGTTGGACGCGATCGCGGTTTCGTCTAGGATGCGCCGCAATTATGGCAGGGAAAAAGGGCGCAAAGAGCGAGACGACGGCCAACAACGCGGCCGTGAAGGAAGCAGCACCGGCGGCGAAGAAAGGCCCGGCTAAGAAAAAAGCTGCGGCCAAGAAAGCCGCAGGCAAAGAGAAACCGGCAGCTGAGAAGAAGGCTGCCGCGAAAAAAGCTCCGGCGAAAAAGAAGGCCGCCGCTGTGAAAACAGCTGCACCGAAGAAGGCTGCAGCGAAGAAAGCTGCGCCGAAGAAAGCCGCGAAACCGGCGAAGGAAGCTCCGGCGAAAGAAGCCGCTTCGAAGAAAGCTCCGGCGAAAAAGAAAGCCGCTGCGAAGAAAGCAGCCGCGCCGAAAGCCGCTGCTCCGAAAGCCGCTGCGAAGAAAGCAGCCGCGCCGAAAGCCGCGCCGAAAGCCGAGAAAAAGGCCGCAAAAGAAGCTGCGCCGAAAGCCGAGAAAAAGGCCGCGAAAGAAGCCGCGCCGAAGAAGGCTGAGAAACCGGCGAAGGCAAAGAAAGCGGCGAAGCCGGCGAAGGAAGAGAGCGCGAACGACGAAAGCTCGATGGAAGACGAAGGCGATTCGAGCGACGAATCGGAATCGTCGAGCGACGACAACGAGTCGAGCGACGAAGAAGACGAAGAAGACTCCGGCGACGACGACGACGACGACGACAGTGAGAGCGACGACGAAGCGCCCGCGCGCCGTCCCGCACCGAAGAAGGCGGCTCCTGCGCCGAGCTCGCGCCGCCGTAAGCCGAAGCGCGACAAAGACGACGAGGTCGACGAGAACAGCGGCGGCATGGCCAACGTCGACGACCTGCCGGACTTCAGCACCGATGTCGGTGATCCGGACGATCGTTACTAAAGCCATCCGCTGATCGCTCTACTTCTCGGACATCTGCGTCCCGAATCCCGCGCGCTGCGAACCGCTTCGCGCGGGCCTGAGTGATTGTTTACTTAATCATTTCCGAGCACTAGCTCGATTCTGGACCCCTGAGCGGGCCTACGGCCAGCGGTCGAGATCACCGCCAACTGTCCGACGTGACAGCACGCTCTGCACAGCGGCACCATGAAGGCGATGCTCCGCGCTTCCTCTCGCGCGCTTTCTTCGGTTACCGCCCTCGTGCCTGCGATGCTTCTGCTCGCGGCATGCAACGACACCGGGCGTGTTTCGGGAGGCTCGTGTGTAATCAACCAAGATTGCCCCACCGGCGAACAATGCGTCGGCGGGCGGTGCACCGAAGCGACCAAGGTCGGCTGCAAAGACGATGAAGCGTGCGCGCTCGGCGAGACCTGCAATCGCACGACGATGCAATGCGAGCCGCTTCAACAGGTCGGGTGCGCGACGGACGTCGAGTGTCCGGCGGAACAGCGCTGCAACACGTTGACCGGCGTGTGTATCGACGGCCGCCGCAACTGCAACTCCGAATCCGACTGCACCTCGATCGGCAAACACTGCGACGTTTCGATCCATCAATGTGTCGACTGCGTGCAGATGACCGACTGTGCGTCGCCGAACATTTGTCTCAACAACAGCTGCGTCGACCCCAGCAGCGCGATGTGCACCACCGACGCGCAGTGCATGACGCCGGACACCGTCTGCGAAGCGACGCAGTGCGTACCGGGATGTCATCGCGTCGGCTCGCCCGTGTTGTGCGGCCTCGGACAAGTCTGCGACACCGCGAGCGGCCGTTGCGTCGCAGGCAACACAACGTGCTCCGGCGACAACGAGTGCACGCCGCCCGCGACGATCTGCGAATCGCAACAATGTATCCCGAGCTGCACGCAGATCGGCGGCCTGCAATGCACCGGTGGCAACGTGTGCAATCCGGCGAGCGGACGCTGCGAAGCGACCAGCGGCTGCGCCAGCGATTCACAATGCGGCGCGCCCGCAGGTGTCTGCGAGAACAATCAATGTATCCCGGGCTGCGGACAAATCGGCGGCCTTCAATGCGGCGCCGGCAGCGTCTGCGACAACAACACCGGCCGCTGCGTGACGGTCCAAGGACCCTGCTCGACCGATCAACAATGCGGCGCGCCCGCGGGCGTCTGCGAAACGGGCCAGTGTATTCCGGGCTGCGGTCAAACGGGCGGCCTCCAATGTATCGGCAACACGGTGTGCAACGTTGGCAGCGGCCGCTGCGATCCCGGCCAGGCCGTGTGCACCAGCGACGCGCAATGCGGACCGCCGAACTTGATTTGCGACCTGAACACCGGCGCATGCGTGAACGGCTGCGGTCTCACCGGCTGTGCGGCGAACGAGATGTGTAATGCGGGCACCGGCCGCTGCGGTCCGGTCCAAGTCGGTGGGCCTTTGAACTCCGCATGCACCGCGAATACGGATTGCGGCTCCGGCGTGTGTTTCGACTTCGGTGATCCGTCCGTCGGCTCGCGTTGCGTGTCATCGTGCGGAAACAGCCTCGACTGTCCTGCGAGCTTCACCTGTTACGACTTCGTCGGCGCGAAGATGTGTATCTCTTCGCAGCTCTTCTCCAACGCATCGTTCGCCACCTCGAACGGCGGCGCCTGCACGCAAGGCGGCGATTGCCACTCGAACTACTGCGCCGAAACGACGAACACCTGCGTCGACACTTGCTCCGAAAACACGGACTGCGCCGGCGGCGCGTGTATGTGGGGCGAGCTCGTCCCCGATCTGTACTTGAACGCATGCGACGGTCCTGCGGGCAACGGCACCAACGGCTCCGCATGCAACGCCGACGATCAATGCCGCAGCGGCGTCTGTTACGGCGCGGGCACCTGCGGCGATCTCTGCGGCAGCACAGCCGACTGTCCGAACGGCAACACCTGCGGTTTGGTCAACTACAGCGTCTGCACGGTGGAGTTCATCGACTGCTTCCAGTGGGCGCCGAACTTCGTGAAGGCTTGCGTGCAAGGCGTGCACGGCAACGGCGCAGTCGGCACCGCATGCGCGAACGCGAATCAGTGTCGCTCGGGACTTTGTTACACCACCGTCTCGCAGTGCACAGACATCTGCTCGCGCGACGCAGATTGCCCGGCCTCACACGTCTGCGGCATCGAACAATACGGTGAGCTCGGCGGCGCAAACGCAGTCACCGTCTACATCAACGTCTGCAAGCCCCGTTAAGGTTCCCGGCCTTTCGGCCAGGTCCCGCAACATCGATCGCAAGTTCTGGCTATATGTCCAGGCGACCAGCAAGCGAAGCGCGCAGTGAAGTGCTCGCGACACCACCGAAGCTGTAAGCCGAGTTTTGTCCGCGCGAACGCGCAGCGATCATTCCTCTAGGCGCCGAATTACTCCGGCGCTCCAGCAGCCATACCCGGATCCCAACGAGCGAGCCGCCCGCGACCTGTCCTTTCGGACAGGTCAAGATCCCTATTCGGCCTTGCTCCGAGTGGGGTTTGCAATGCCGCTGAGGTCACCCTCAGCGCGGTGCGCTCTTACCGCACCGGTTCGCCCTTGCCACGTCCCCGTGCGAGCCGAAGCTCGCGCGGCTGAGAGGCGGTGTACTTTCTGTTGCACTGTCCTCCAGGTCGCCCTGACTGGCCGTTAGCCAGCACCCTGCTCTACGGAGCTCGGACTTTCCTCCCGCGTTTGCGTTTCCGCATCCGCCGGCGATCGCTCACCTCGGTGATGTCGCGAGCCCGACCTTCATAAGCGCGGGCTCACGCGTTGTCGAGCGCAAGGTTCGCGAGGCGATCCGCGTCGGCGTTTTGTTCTCGGCGCACGTGTTTGTAGGTCACGCCTCGCGAAAAACGAGCCTCGAGCGCCTTCACCGCCTCGAACAAAGGAAGCAAATCTGCGTTTCGCACGCGATACATCCCATTCAACTGGCGCACGACCAACTCGCTGTCCGCGTGGAGCATCGCCTTGGTCGCACCGAGCTCGAGGGCACGCGCGAGTCCCAGGCGAACGGCTTCGTACTCCGCGACATTGTTGGTGCGCGTGCCGATCGCCTGCGCGACTTCCGCGACGACCTCACCGTCCATATTTTGAATGACCACACCGACCGAAGCCGGCCCCGGATTTCCGCGCGACGCGCCGTCGGTCCACAACCGCACCGCGTCCACCGTCGTCCCGGGCGCAGCAACGCGAGGCTCCGTTTTCTTCGGTGACTCCTTCGAGGGCACATCGAGCAAAGAAAGTTGTCGCGCCTTCTTGCCCAGCAAGACGGCGATCAGCTCTTCCCGCGATAAACCTGGAAAACGAGCGAGCGTCTTCTCGAGATCCTCGACCTCGGCGATGACGCTCAAAACTTCGGACAGAGTGGGCTTCAGCCTTTCGGCTCCTCAGGCTTCACGTGCACCAGCTCATCAGGAATGAGGATGCGATAACATTGCGAGCACGCCATGATCGACGCGTACTTCTTCAGGTCGACGATCTGCTGCGGGCGAAGCTGCACGTTGCACGCGAGACATCGGCCCTCGAGGACCAGCGCCACCGCGATGCCGTTCTTGCGCTCGCGAAGCTGCTCGTACTTCTTCAACAAAGGCTCAGGGACCTGCTTCAGCATCGAGATGCGACCTTCGGCGATCTTCGCTGCTTCTTTGGTCAGCTCCGATTGCCGAATGCGTAACTCGCGAACTTTACCCGCGACCACGAGCTCGCGCGCTTTGAGGTCGCCATCCTTCTCGGACAACACCTTCTGCTTCGCTTCGACCTCGGTCATGATTGCGAGGACCGACTCCTCGAAATCGCGAACCTGACGCTCGCCGAGCTCAATCTCGCGCGACATCGCCTGGTATTCGCGGGGCGTCTTGATCTCGTTGAGACGACGCTTCCACTTCTTGTGCTTCTCGGTCTCTTCTTTGATCTGCGCTTCGATCTCGCGCTGTTCTTTCTTTCTCGTTTCGAGCTCGGTGTTCAAACCGCCGAGCTCTGCTCGCAAAACTTCGACTTCCGCTTCCAGCACCCGGATCTTCTCTGGAAGAACCGCGCCGATGCGCTCCACTTCGAGCACTTTCGTGTCGACAGCTTGGAGCTCATGGAGAGTCTTGAGATTCTCACGCACCAAGTTCTCACCTCCGGGAGCTCGCGCAGCCTGAACGCTGCTGTTTTCCGTCGTTGCGGGCTCGATCAAAAAACGACCTCCACGAGATGGGCCCACCTGGATTCGAACCAGGGACCGATCGGTTATGAGCCGACAGCTCTAACCGCTGAGCTATGGGCCCACCGGACGGGCACTCCTACGCGACGCACAGGCGCTCGTCAATACCTATCCCACCCCGTTGTGTCCTATCCCGGTCACCAAACCGCCGGGTCCTCGAAACGAGCCAGCATCCCGCGCTTGATATCGAGGATCGCCTGAAGCTCTTCGCGCGCTTGGCTGTGCGATGCATCGAGAAGGCTCAGAACATGTTCCATCGAATCCACCTCCCGCCGCGTCCGCGCCACCAGTGATTCGACCGTCTTCGACATCGTATCCACCAGCTCCACGAATTCGTCGCCCTTCCGCAGCCGCCGCACCTTGGGGAGCTTTCCTTCGCCGAGCTCGCGCACGTAGCGACCCATGACGAAGATCGGTCCCGCCATACGGTGCGTGATGAACACCGAGAGCGCCGCGAGCATCACGATGAAGACGAAGAACGCGCCGATCATCACTAACAATACGCGCGTGTCCGAATCCGCGAGCTGCGCCTGCAGCACGGCATCGAACTCCGCTTCCAACTTCAGCATGCGCGAGCTCTCGCGGATCGTCTCCATCAAGAACACGCCGAGCACGATCGAGATCAACGTCGCGACGCCGACGATCATGAACGTGTATTTCAGCTGAAAGCGACGATTGAGCAGCAGATGCCGCAGCTTTCGTTGTTTCTTGCCGTCCATATTCACCCCTTCACTGCGGCTCCACCGCCGCCAGTGAATCTTTGACCGCGCGTACTACCGCAGCCTGGAGCACTTTGTTCGTGAGACCGACGAGCGCACCACCGCTCGCCTTCGACGCCGCGCTCGCCTTCGCCGTCATCACATGACGCAGATGATTCTCCGGTTGCGTAGTGATCGAAATTTTCACCACCACGGTGACTCGATTGACTCCTGTACTTTCGGACAGGATGCTCAGCTCCGAAATACTTCCGCCGAAACGATAACCCGGCGAACCGGGCGCCTCCACGATGTCGTAACGCGAGCCCGCCTGCGCGCGCAGCTCTTCACCGAGATACTTTTCGAAAGCCTCAAATGTCGTAGGATCCGCGGTAATCCCGGGCGAAGCATCGATCGCGAACAACACCGCTCGCCCAACATTCTCAGTCACCATCACCGGTACCGCTGTCTTCGCGAGCAGCTTCAAGGCATCGCCCGCCTGCGCACGCACGAAGGGATGTGTATCTTTCACCGCCCGTTCGAGCGCATCTTTTCCGCGCGCATCGCCGAGCTCACCGAGCGCGAAACACGCCAGCCCGCGCACCAGATGTTCCTCGTCCTTCTCGGCCGCTTCGCCGAGCACCACGAACGCCCGATCTTCCGCTTGCGCGCCACCCTTGAGCTGCTTCGTCAGAACGCGGATCGCTTGCAGGCGCACCTTGAATGAGGGATCGCTGCGGATCGACGTGTAGATCTTGGTGAAAGACACATCCGCGCCGGCGGTGGTCGCGCACGCCAGAAGCGCAACGACCACCCAACGCAGCGGATGAATCAAAGGCTCGCTCCCTGCCCCTCGCTCATGCGCGCGGCGAGACGGAGCGCGGCGATCATGCTGCTCGAGGACGCGACTCCTTTGCCTGCGATGTCGTACGCCGTGCCGTGATCGACGCTGGTCCGAATGATCGGCAAACCCAGCGTCACGTTCACCGCCGTGTCGAAGTCGAGGAGCTTGATCGGGATGAGCGCTTGGTCGTGATACATGCCGACGACCACGTCGAACTCACCGGCGACCGCGCGCCGAAAGATCGTATCCGCGGCAAACGGTCCGGCCGCTTCGATCCCCTCGCGTCGCGCCGCTTCGATCGCCGGTCGGATCAATTCCTTCTCTTCCGTGCCGAACAGCCCGTCTTCGCCCGCGTGCGGGTTCAATCCCGCCACCGCGATGCGCGCACGCCGCCGCGAAAAATACGCGCGAAACGCAGCATCGGTGACGCGCAAGCCGTGCACGATGCGATCGATCGTCAGCTTCGATGGCACATCTTTCAACGCGATATGCGTCGTCAGCGGAACGACCTTCAACGTCGGTCCCGCGAGCATCATGATCGGCCGCTCGACACCGGACAGCTCGGCCAACATCTCGGTATGCCCCGGCCAAGGCGCACCCGCACGCGACAACGCCGCCTTGCTGATCGGCGCCGTCACCAGCGCCACCGCCATCTTGTTTTTCACAGCCGTGTACGCCGCTTTGATGTATTCGACCTGCGCCCGATCGCTCTCCAGCGACGGCTTTCCCGGCCCAAAACCGGGGGTCGCAATGCGCGACACCGCGATCACCGGCAACACGTTCTGCGCCTGATACATGCGCGCTTCGTCGGTGTCCTCGACGACGGCGATCTTCATCGGCACGCCGTTGTCCGCGCTCGCGCGCTCCAGCACCAAAGGATCGCCAAACACCACGATCGCCGACTCTTGCCGGACATCGCGGACGCTCGCGGCTTTGAGAATGACCTCGGGCCCGATCCCCGCCGGATCGCCCATCGAAATCGCGAGAAGGGGTAAGGTCACTGCGGCGCGCTCTCGATGATGCTGCGGATATAATCCGCATCGTTCGCGTTCGGCTGAAGCTCGAGATACTTCTTGTAGAACTTGATCGAACGTTCCGAGTCGCTCATTTGCGCGTAGACCACGCCGAGGTTTCGGTAACACTCGGGTAGCTCGGTCAGCTTCAAACACTCTTTCAGCAGCTCTTCGGCCGTGGACAGGTCGCCGTTCATCAGCGCCGCCCGCGCCTTCGCCGCCACATCACGCGCGTTTTTGCGCTGATCTTTCGACTTCGTCTTCGCACTGTCCTTTTGGACAGGGAGCGCTTTTTTGGTCAGCGTGTTCCGTTTGTCTTCCTCGCTCTGCGCGGTGGCCGGAACCTTCTCCTCGGCGACGTCGGGATCCTTCTCGTCGATCCTCTTCTCGTTCACCGTCTCTTCGGCCGGAACGACAGCGTTCTTCTTCTGATTGTCTTGCGCCGCCTGCTTCTTTACCGCGTCGGTGCAGAGCGGCCGCGTCGTTTCATCCGCGTAGAGCTCGCCGTACTGCTCGCAGGTCTTGACCGCGTCATCCCAGAGCTTGTCCTCGTACTGCTTCTTGAGCGTCGCAGCGTACGGGCTCTCTTTGTTCGTCGACAAGACGACGATCGCCAAAACGATCGCCGCCAAACACGCGATCGCCACCGCGAGCAACACACCCGCGCGTTTGTTCTTGCTCGGCGGATCGAGCCGGCCTTCGACCTCGACGTGCCCGCCCGGCTTATGCGGCATCGGCTCGGTCGCGCTGCGCGCCTTCGCCTTTTTCTCCGCAGCCACGGCCGCCGCCACCGCCGCAGCGCTGTCCGCTTCCATCGGCTGCGTGGTGTGCCCGTTGGTCCGCGCCGCGATGTTGATCTCGGTCGGACGCTGATCGTGCGACGATCGCGGAGGCAACGTCGAAGCGGACGACGGCGGTTCCGAGCGACGTTTCTCTTCGATACGACGCGTCTGTTCGGTCTTGTCGGCCGACGGCAACGTCGCCATCTGAATTTCAGGAGTCAAAAGCCCAACTGTCAAAGCGGACAGGGGCGTATCGGTGACCGTCTGCGCAGTGCTCGGATCGAAACCCGGCGACACTTCACCCGAATCATGTTTCGGCGTCGCACCCGGCAACCCGGTCGCGCGCAGCGGCGGCGACGAAGGCAGATCGGGCGCGCGCATCGGTGGAGGCAGCGACGTCTCCGGCGAAGGCGGCGTCACACCCGCTTCGCGCATCTCTTTCAGCTCGTCATCGTTCGGCGCGAACGCTTCGCCCGGCGGAATGAAGCGGAAACGAACATGACCGAGCTCGATCAAGTCGTTCTTCCGCAGATCGGTCATCGCGTATTCTTCGCCGTTGACCAGGATCCCGTTCGCGCTCTGCAGATCGATGATCTTGTGAACGCGGCCGTCGAACACCACCTTCGCGTGATTCCGCGAAACGGAGCGGTGCTCGATGACGATGTCGTTATCTTCAACGCGACCGATGATCAGCTCGGGACGCGTCAGCGCAAACTCGCGACCCGCATACGTCGTGCTCACGCAAACCAAACGAGGAACCGTCGACACACGCGCCGGCCCGACGTTGATCGGCAGCGTCGGCGGCATCGGCTCGGGATCGCGCTTCTGCGAAGCTTTCCCATCGGCCACGTTGCGCGACGGCAAAAATGGAACGTTCGACGGCGGCAAACCGCCCGGCAGCGGAAACGGCGGCAGCGAACGCGGCGGCTCCACTTCACCCTTCGGCGGCGGGCTCACCAACGGATTCGCGGGACCTGATCCTTTGGACGGCGAATAAACCGCCGGCGTCGGCGCAGGTTGCTGCACGGGAGTATCGGGGATCGTGTCGCGCGAATTCGAGATCGTCGGCTTCTGCTGCGCGAGCTGCCCGCGCACGCCCGCGAGGATCTCTTCCGGCAAACGAAAATCCGGAACGGTTCCCGCGAGCGGCCACTCGTCTTTCGGTGCTTCGAGCGTCGCCGCTGCGGCTTCGCGCTCGCGTTCACGTTCGAGTCGCGCGCGTTCGTTCGCCTCTTCTTCGATCTCCGCTGCTTGAAGCGCGAGGTGATAGTCGCCGATCTCGACGAGATCGCCTTCCTTCACTTCGTAACGGCCGTTGATGCGTTCGCCGTTGATGCGGATGCCGTTGTAGCTGTCGAGATCTTCGATGTAGACCGCGCCGTTGTTTCGCAACAAACGCGCATGACGGCGCGACACGTTGCGCTCCATCAGTCTGATCGTGTTGCCTTCTTTTCGGCCGATCGAGATCTCGCCGGAGCTCAAAGGGTAGACTGTCGTCTTACCCTCGTCGTCCTCGATGATGAGCTTGAAGATACTGCCCACCGGCGACCCCAAAAACCTGAATCCGTCGGATACCACGCTGCTTACACCCGGTAAAGGAGCCGCCATGCCTACAACTCCAATCTATCGCATCCCGGCTTCACGCCGAGGGCGAAGACCCGGACTCTTCGGTCGCGTTCTGAGGTGCTCGAGCGCCGCTTGAAGCTGATTATCCGCGGAATCTCGCGCAGCCGGCGTCATCTCGGTGCTCTGGGGATCGGTCGCCGAGCTCAGCGCTGGAACCATGATGTCTGGGGTGATTCCCGTCCCCTGAATGGAGCGATGCTTGGGCGTGAAGTAGCGCGCGATCGTCAGCTTCAACGCCGATTGATCTTCGAGCTCGATCACCGTCTGCACGCTCCCCTTACCAAAGCTCTGCGTTCCCATCACCACTCCGCGTCCATGATCTTGTAGCGCGCCCGCGACGATCTCCGACGCCGACGCCGTTCCACCATTCACCAACACGACGACCGGATAGTCGGCCTCCGTGCCTTTCGGATGCGCGTGCTCGACATCGGGCGTACGAAAACGTCCTTCGGTCGAGACGATCACGCCGTTCGCGATCCATGCATCCGCAACGCGCACCGCTTGATCGAGCAAGCCTCCCGGATTGTCGCGCAGATCGAGCACCATGCCGTCGAGCGGTCCCTCTTTTTTGAGCTGCTCCAGCGCGCGCGTCACGTCGTGACCGGTGCGTTCGGTGAACGTACGGATCTTGATGTACCCATAATCTTCGATGCGCCGCGTATCGACCGACACCACCTGAATACGATCGCGCACCAGCCGCACATCTTCGCGTGCGCCGCCGCGCAAACGTTCGAGCGTCAACACGACCTCCGTGCCCGCCGATCCCTTGATCCGCCGAACGACCTCGCTCAAGCCGAGCCCCTTCACCGGCGCGGAATCGACCGCGACGATCGCATCGCCGACCACCAATCCCGCTCGGTGCGCCGGCGTGTCGTCATAACGAGAGACGATCACCATCTTGTCGTCGCGTTGCACGACTTCGATCCCCACGCCGCCGAACTCGCCTTGGGCTTCGCTCTTCACCGCCGCGAATTGTTCCGGATCCATGAACGTACTGTGCGCATCGAGCGTCGCCAACATTCCGCGGATCGCGCCGTAGATCAGCTGCTCGGGCTCGACCGGCGTGACGTAGTTGTTCTCGACGTAGTTGAGCACGCGCGCAAAGATCGCCAGCTTCCGGTAGGTACCGTCGCCGTCATCTGCACCGGTCGCCGCACCCGCGAAGACCGCGCCACCTGCGAAGGCCACCGACGCGAGCGCGATCGATGAAAAAATTCGGCGCATCAGGCGGCCATACTAGCAGATCACGGGGCGAGCCAGCGCAGCGGGTCGATCGGATCCTTACCGCGCCGGATTTCGAAATAAAGGTAGGCGCCCTTCGTCGATCCGGAATCGCCGACCAGTCCGATCACACCGTACTGATTCACAGACGCGCCCTTTTGCACCTCGATCGCTTCGAGGTGGGCATACAGCGTGTAGAACCCGCCTTCGTGCTGCAGGATCACCAAGCGCCCGAAACCGTCGAACCATTCCGCAAACGCCACCCGCCCGCCGAAAACCGCGCGCACTTCGGCCGCGATTGGCGCGCGCACGTCGATTCCCTTCTGCACCATCACCATTCCAGACGCGGGATCGACTTTTTTGCCGAACGGCACCTCGACGCGACCGACCACCGGCCAGGGCAATTTTCCCTGCTGCGCATCGAACCCGCCCGGCGCGGCGTCGGGCACCGGTTGTAAACCGCGCACCACACCGAGCTCACGTTCCAATCGTTTCGAGGCAGACACGATCTCGTTCGCCAGACGCTCCGATGCACGCCGCTCGTTTCGCACCGCATGGAGCAGCGCCGATCTTTCTTCGCGCAGCATCGCGCCTTCTTCGACTTGTTGTTCGAGCGAACCGCGCGTGTCGGCCATCTCGCTCTGTCGCGCCTTCGCCTGATCGCGCGCCGAACGTGCACCATCGCTCGCCCTGCGCGCGACCGCGATCAGCTCCGCATCATAAGTAAGGACGCGCCGCAGATAATCGCGCAGCCGCCGCACCCGCTGCGGATCGTGGATGTGTTGGAAGAGATCCGCGAGACGCGTTCGCTGCAGGCGATGCATCCCGGCCGCGCGCGTACCCGCACGTTCGCGAACATCGGCCAAGGCTTCTTCGTTCTCCGCGATCTCTTGATCGAGCAGCGAGATCGTCGACTCCAATTTACGGATCTGATCGAAGAGCTTCTTCGTCTTCTTGTGTTTGTCCGAGAGCGCGCGATCGAGCTCGTTCAAACCGCCGAGGATCGAGGACTCTTCGCGCTGCAAAAAACGCACGCGCACGCGATCCTGCGCGACACGTTTGCGCATCGCATCGAGCTCTTCATCCCCTTGCGCCTGCGCCATGAAGAGCGCCGCGATGATCGCCAGCGCGCTCATACTTTGAGGAAACGGCCCACGGCCAACAAACTACCGATCAAGCCGAGCACCACGCCGGCCGCGAGCAACAAGCTGATCATCTCCATGGGTACGAACTGCAGCTCGATCGGCCCGTAGGCATAAGAGATCCCGCGTTCGAGGCCGACTTTGAGCGCGTTCTCCAACAAGAGCAGCGAAAGAAACGCCACCGTTCCGCCGAGCAATCCTTGGATCGCACCTTCGAGCACGAACGGCGCGCGCACGAAGGCGTTGGTCGCGCCGACTAAGCTCATGATCTCGATCTCGTCGCGACGCGCATAAACGGTGAGGCGGATGGTGTTCGAGATGATCAAGATCGTCGCGAGACAAAGCGCCGCGCCAAGCACCACCGCCGCAATGCGCGCAAAGCCGAGCAACGCATTCACGCGTTCGATGTCCTCTTGGCCAAAACGTACGTCTTCGATCCCCTCGAGCGAAGAGAGGCGATCCGCGAGCGCACCGACGTCGACCGCAGTCCATGCGCGCGGCACCAGGCGCACTTCGATCGAAGCCGGCAAAATATCGGGCGGCAAACCTTCGAGGAGGATCGAGTCTTTCCCGAGCGCGGCGCGAAACTCCGCGATCGCTTCTTTCGAGCTCACGGCGCGCGCATTCTCCACGTGTTCCCATTCGAGAATCGTCTTCGCCAACGCTTCACGTTGCTCATCGGTGACGACAGCCTTCAGATACGCGGAGATCTCCACCTCACGCCCGAGATCGTCGGCGATTCGTTTCAAGTTCCCGACGACCACACCGAACGTCGCCAACACTGCGAGCGCCACACCGATGGTGACCACCGCCAGCACCGTGATCCCGAGCGAACGCGACAGCGCCGACAGCGCCTGCTTCAGAAAGAACCTCGAGCGGGCCAGCAAAGCGGCCGCAGCATACCGATGCGTACTCGCCGGTGCTATGCTGTCTTGGCCGGATGTCCGCCGACGAGCCAACCGCCGACGCGCAGGGCGGCGAAGAGTTCGGCAAGTACACGATCTACGGAAAAATCGCCGCCGGGGGCATGGCTTCCGTTTTTTTGGGGCGCGAGCGCGAAAATGCGCGGCGCTGGGTGGCGATCAAACGCGTGCATCCACACCTGATCGCCCGCCGCGACGTGGTGCAGATGTTCCTCAACGAAGCGAAAATTCTCTCGCGCCTCGATCACCCGAACATCTGCGGCATCATCGACTTCGGCATCATCCAAGATTCGCCGTACATCGTGATGCGCTACCTGCACGGGGTCCCGCTCTCTTCACTGCTCCGCCGCCTGATCGATCAAAAAAAAGCGCTGCCCGTCGATCTGATGGCGTACATCGCAGCGTGCACGCTCGAAGGCTTGCACTACGCACACGAGTCGAGCGACGACGACGGCAAACCGCTCGGTCTCGTCCACCGCGACATCTCGCCGCAAAACATCTTCATCACCTTCGACGGCGAGATCGCGCTGCTCGATTTCGGCGTCGCCAAGGCCGCCGGTTACGCCGGTTTCACGCGCACCGGACACATCAAAGGCAAGTACGCTTATATGTCGCCCGAACAGGTCGAAGCACATCCGCTCGATCGAAGAAGCGACGTCTTCGCGCTGGGCATCGTCTTATGGGAATCGCTCGCCGGCAAACATCTCTTCCGCAGAAAGCGACACATCGACACCTTGCGCGCGATCGCCAACGCGGACGTGCCGTCGATCTCCAACGTGAACCCGAACGTGCCGCACGCGCTGGAAGCGATCATCGCCCGTTCTTTGGTCGGCGATCGCCGCCTCCGCTACTCGACGGCAAAAGCGATGGCCAACGATCTGTTCGCCTATCTCTCGCAGCGCACCACCGGCACCGGCGGCGCAGAAGCGTCCGACATGTTGGCGCTGATGTTCCCCGATCGCCGCCATCCCTCCGAGACACCAGGTATGGCGACACAAACGGAGATCGCCGCGCTCGACACCGATGTCGAAGGCGAACGATTCGAGGCGCTCGTCGACGACGAGCCGGATGCGACCGAGCAGCTCGAGGCGATGTCGATCCCCGAAAACACGGTCGAAGAAGGCTTCGAAGACGCGACCATGCAGCTCAATTTGATCCCTGAAATCCCGGCTCCTTCGCTCGATTCGCACGCGACCATCCCGGACGAGAGGATCAGCTTTCCGCTCTCCATCAACACCGTGGCGACCACCCTCGGGCCTTCACCGGATCTCACCGCGCTCGTCCCGGAGCCGGTGATCTCTCGAGCGCCGTTCCGCGAGCCCAAAAACGAAGTTGTCGTCACCCATACGAAGAAGAGCCAACACCGCCTGGTCGCAGCGGCGACCGTAGCCTGCGCGATCGGCTTCGGGGTCTACGCCTTGGTGCTGCATTACAGCACCAAAAACACGGTCGTCCCGGCGTTGGTGCCCCGAGTCGAAGTGGCGACGCCAAAAGTGCAACCGCGCGAAGAGAAGATCGACCTGCCCCAAGAGCCAGCTGTACCTTTGGACAGTACAACCAAACGGACCAAGATGAGCAAAACGCAGCTGACGAAAGCGCGCGAGCTCGAACGCGAGGGTCGCCGAGCCCTGCTCACCGGAGATCTCTCGCGCGCCGAAAAACTCCTGCTCGACTGCACGCGCATCGCACCGCTGCCGCCCTGTTACCGCTCGCTCGGCGTGATCTATGCGCAGCTTCAGGACACAAAAGCGTCGCTGACCAACTACAAAAAATACTTGGAGCTCGCGCCGAACGCGTCCGACGCGCCCTACGTCAAAAGGATCGTGGAAGAAGCTAAAGAATGAAGAAGCGCACCACGATAAAAATGAGCAGCGGCAACATGATCACGCCGCAGAAAATGATCGCGTAGGCACCGAACATCCTCGAAAGCGGGGGCGTATGTTTGCCCCGCAGCCCATAAGGGCCCTCATCGAGCGGCTCCTGCTGCGCGTTCACGCACGGCATGCTAGCACCTTGCTCCGATGTTGCGCCTCCCCAAATTCGAGGTCGCTGAGCCGACGACCCTGAACGAGGCGGTCGAGCTGCTCCGAACCCATGGCGATCGCGCGCGCCCCATGGCCGGCGGCACCGATCTCATGCCGAACATGAAGCACGAGATCGTCACGCCCGAGGTGATCGTCGGCCTCTGGCGCATCCCGGAGCTCAAAGGTGTACGCCTCGAAGACGGCATCCTCCGCATCGGCGCGACGAGCACCCTGCACGATCTCAGCAAAGATCCGCTGCTCCTTCAGCACGTCCCCGCGCTCGCCGAAGCCTGCGCCGACGTCGCTGGTCCTCAGCTCCGCCGCATGGGAACGATCGGCGGCAACGTCTGTCTCGACACGCGCTGCGTGTACATCAACCAAACTTATTTCTGGCGTTCGGCGCTCGGTTTTTGCCTGAAAAAAGACGGATCCAAGTGCCATGTGGTGCAAGGAGGCCGCCGCTGTGTGGCCGCCGCGAGCAACGACTCCGCACCGGTGTTGATGACGCTCGGCGCCTCGCTCTCGATCGCCGGGCCGAACGGAACGCGCGAGATCAAAATCGACGATTTCTACACCACCGACGGCATCATGAATCAGGCGCGCACGCATCAAGAGCTCGTCGTCGAGATCCGCGTTCCGCTCCCCAAACCACGCACGCTCCAAGCGTACGCCAAGCTTCGCACGCGCGCGGCGATCGACTTCCCAGAGCTCGGCGTCGCGGTGCTCGCACGTTTGGATGAACGCGGGATCGCAGAACACGCCGATGTCTGCGTGACCGCGCTCGGCTCGCGCCCGGTCCACGTAAAAAACATCGACGACGCCTACCGGGGCCGCGTCCTCGATCTCGCGACCATCGAAGCCATCGCCGAAGCCGCATACCAGCGCTGCAAACCGCTGACGAACATCGGGAGCGATCCGAGCTACCGCCGCGACATGGTGCGCGTCTTCGTCAAACGCGCCTTCAAAAAAGCCCTGGAGCGCGCGTGAACAAGCTCGCCCTCCTCTTGGTCGGCGTCGCGTTGTCCTGCGGTGGCGATGAAGTCATGCGCGTCGGCGGCCCCTGTTCGGAGTCGAATGCCTGCGACCTGTCGAACACCAGCGCCTGTATCCTCGCCTGGCCGCAGGGTTACTGCACTGAGTACGACTGCCAAGTTGGCTCTTGCCCCTCCGGCGCACTGTGCGTTACGGGCGTTACTTTCCGAGATGTACCAGTCAACTCGTTTTGCTTCGCAACCTGCCAAAGCGACGCCGACTGTCGCGACGGATACCGCTGCGCAGACGTGTCGGAGCCCGAAAAAGTCTGTGCTCCCGTCAATCCTTAGGTTCCTGGGCGGGCTGATCCTCGCGACCGCGCTCCAGGCTTGCGACGGCCCGTGCGAAGAGCTCGCCGAAGTGATCTGCGGCTGCGAGCAGTCTCAACAAGCGGAAGATCAATGCGTCGAACAAGTTCGCGCGACCATGCAGTCCCGCGATCCTTCCGATCCCGAAAACGCGCGCTGCGATGCGCTGCTCGACTCCTGTCAGGGCCCGGCCGACGCGCCCGATCCCGATGAAGCACGCTGCGACCTCCTGATGAGCGACGACGGCGCCACGAAATGCGGTTTCTCGAAAGGCTGAAGAAACGATGCACGTGAAGAACTACCTCGAGCGAACCACACAAGAATCTCCCGAGGCCCGCGGCATCTCGCTGATGGCTCAGAATTTAGTCGGCAGCGAAATCCTCAAAATTGCCGCGGAAATTCGCGTGCTGCTCGCCAAAGGCGAAAAGATCCTCAACCTCACCGTCGGTGATTTTTCGCCGAAAGAGTTCCCGATTCCTCAGCTGCTCGGCGAAGGCATCACCCGCGCGCTGAATGAAGGCCACACCAACTATCCACCTTCCGACGGCGTCCTCGAATGTCGCGAAGCGGTTCAAGAGCTGTTCACCAAACGCCTGAACCTCACCTATCCGATCGAGTCGATCCTCATCGCCGGCGGCTCGCGTCCGATGATCGCCGGAACCTATTACGCGCTGATCAATCCGGGCGATCCGGTCATCTACGGCCTGCCTTCGTGGAACAACAACCACTACTGCGCGCTGACCGGCGCTGAAAAAATCGAAATCAACACCACCGCAGAAAACGGCTTTTTTCTGCGCGCCAAAGACCTCGCGCCGCACATCTCCCGCGCGCGTTTGCTCTGTTTGAACACACCGCAAAATCCAACCGGCACGGTGATGGATGAAGCGACGCTCAAAGAGATCTGCACGCTGGTGATCGACGAAAATCGCCGCCGCGAAGCCGCCAAACAACCGGTCCTCCACGTCATGTGGGATCAGGTCTATTGGATGCTGACCTTCAAAGGTGCGAGCCACTACAACCCGGTTTCGCTGGTGCCGGAGATGGCTGCGTACACCCTCTTCGTCGACGGCATCTCGAAGTCGCTCGCCGCCACCGGAGTCCGCGTCGGCTGGGCCGTGGGACCGACCGACGTCATCAAACGGATGAGCGCGATCCTCACGCATATCGGCGCTTGGGCCCCCCGTGCCGAACAGATCGCCGTCGCACGGATGTTGCGCGACGAACGCGCGATGGACCAACACCTCACCAGGATGAACGCCGAGCTGTTGTTGCGCCTGGAAGCGCTCTCCAGCGGCATTCAGAAGATCAAAGCCGAAGGTTTGGACGTCGACTGCATCGCTCCGCAGGGCGCGATCTATCTGTCGATCCGCGTGCGCGCGACCGACAAAAAAACGGCCGAAGGCACCACGCTCAAGACCGACGAAGAAGTCCGCACCTACTTACTCAAAGAAGCGGGAATCGCGCTCGTTCCTTTCCACGCTTTCGGGCTCAAAGAAGACACCGGCTGGTTCCGTGCCAGCGTCGGCGCCGTCTCCACCGCGGAGTGCGCCAGCATCGGCGAACGCCTGCGCAGCGCGCTCAAGAAACTTTCGTAGCGCGCGCCGCCAACCATTCCAGCACCCGAGGAAATATTTCGTCGGGCGCATGTTTTCCGATCACTAAATCACCATGACCATATTCGGCGATGAATCCACATTCTTTGCCGACGACGGTGAACGTTTTATCTTCCGAGCCGATGCGGTCATAAACGTGCCGCAACGAATCGATCGGCGCGACGAAATCATGACTTCCGGCAATAAATAAAAATGGGGCTTTAATATTCGAGAAATTATCCTCGTAGCTGGAGCCGTCTTTTCGAGTCATCACGCCGCCATCACGAAACCACGACGAAAATTGCGCCATCACCCCGGGCGCAATATCCGACGCCAAATTCGCCATCACCCGCCGCAAAACGGGCGCTTCGATCGACGCCACCGTGGGCACCGTATATCGCCCCGCAAAATGCAGCACCGTGGAGATCGGAATTCCAAGCTTGGCGATCGCCGCGAGCGGCACCGGCCGGCCCATCCGCACGAAATAGTTGCCCGCAGCCACCGCCATCGACAGCAGCTTCTTGTGATATTTGAAATTCCCCGGGCTCCCGATCGCCACCACCGCTTTTACTTTTGCGGCCGCGGGTAATTGTTCGGCGTGCAGCAAATATTGGAGCAACCCTCCCTTGCTGTGGCCGACCCACAAAACTTTTTCGGCGCCGGTCATATTCAGGACGGTCTCGATCGCGGTGGGGAGATCCTCGCGCACCTCGTCGTCGATGCACCAATTCGCCCCTCGAGGAACTTTTGCGCCACCATGGCCACGAATTTCCAGCACCCAAGTATCGAAGCCCGCGCGCGCGATCGCCCGTGCGAGGGAGATGCGATCGCTCCCGCGGCCGTCTTCGCGAAAATCCATGTTGAAACGATTCGCGCCCAACCCGTGGCAGATAATCACGGGCTCCGCGTAAAGCTTCGTCGCCGGCGTACGGTGGTAGAGCGCGATGTGGTGCCCGAGCGTGGGCAGCTCGATCGACAAGATCTCCAGCTCGATGTCGTCGCCGATGGCAAAACGCCGCGCGAGCGCAATCGCCACAGCGACGTAGAGAATGAGGGCGGCAGCCGCAATCCCTAGAAAAACAAGGATGAAGTCGAACGAGCTGATGGCTGCCTCCCGCCTCCGCGCCATGCTACGGTAGCCGTTGATGCCCACGCCAGCGCCGACTTCAGAAGGGCGAAAGAGGCGCCGCCGCCAACGAAAGTTCAATTTCCGGCGCGCGATGTTCGTGCTCCCGAACCTATTTACGGTCTCGAGTATTTTTTGCGGGTTCTACGCGATTTCGCTGTGCCTCGAAGGCGCTGAGCCGATCCGTTTGTACCGCGCAGCGATCGCCATCTTCTTCGGCATGTTCTTCGACATGTTCGACGGCCGCGTCGCGCGCATGACGAAAACGCAAAGCGACTTCGGAGTGCAGCTCGACTCGCTCGCGGACGTCATCTCTTTCGGCGCCGCACCCGCAGTGCTGCTCTGGCGTTGGTCGCTCTATGAGCTCGGCTTCGTCGGCTTGTTCATCGGCTTTTTGTATGTCGCGTGCGGCGCGCTCCGGCTCGCACGTTTCAACGTGCTCGCCGCGCGCAATCCCGGCAGCGCTGGAAAACATTTCGTCGGCCTTCCGATCCCACTCGCCGCCGGCACTGTCGTCGCCCTCGTCATGGCCTCGTATCCTTTCGAGCAGCCGCTCCTCGGCGGTCCGATCGGCGTCGCCATCGTCACCGTCTTGCTCGCGGGATTGATGGTCTCGGGTGTTCGTTATCGAACCTTCAAAGATCTCCGCCCGTCGAAAAAATCGCTCTCCATCGCCTTTGTGATCATGGCGGGCCTGGCGATCATCGCGGTGCAAGCGAAGCCGACGATGGCGTTGAACGTCCTATTTCTCGGTTATATCTCGCTCGGCCTCGCCGAAGAGCTGATCTTCTTCCGCTCGCGCTCCAAAGAACGCCGCGAATTGCGGGAGAAACGCGAAGCGAGCATGGCGGCCACGGATCGTCCCGAAGTATAGTTCCGCTTCGTGGGCCTCAATCCCGACCTCTATTTCCGGCAGCTCCCCTTGGGGCCGATGGAAAACTTCGTCTATTTCATCGGCAGCAAACGCACCAAAGAGTGTGTCGTCGTCGACCCGGCTTGGGATACGGCCGCCTTGCTCGACGCCGCCGCCCGCGACGAGATGAAGATCGTCGGGCAATTGGTGACGCATTATCACCCCGACCACGTGGGCGGTGATTTCTTCGGTTTCGCAGCCCCCGGCGGAGTAGCGGAAATGATCGGCCACGTGAATGCGCCGATCCACGTCCATAAATTAGAAGCCGAAGGTTTGATCGAAATTACCAAGGTATCTCGAAGCGACCTCGTCCTTCGCGACGCCGGCGATAGTTTGGAGCTGGGCGACGTCAAAATCGAATTTATTCACACCCCCGGACATACTCCCGGCAGCCAGTGTTTCTTCGTCCAGGATCGCCTGGTCTCTGGAGATACTTTGTTCGTCGGGAGTTGCGGTCGCGTCGATCTTCCCGGCAGCGACCCGGAACAGATGCAGGAGACGCTCGAGAAACGTTTCCTGCGCTTCGAGGACGAAGTTATTCTTTATCCCGGCCATGACTATGGCCCGCGCCCACAATCGACCTTCGGCCACGAACGGAAGACGAATACGTTTCTCCGCATGCGCACCGCCGAAGATTGGTTGGGCCTGAAATAACTGATCTTGTGGACAGGCGGCTCATCCTCGCGCTTTCGGCCGCTCTGAGCGCGTGCTCCGGCGATACTTACCGCGCGCTCACCGCCGAGCTTCCCCCCGATACCGACTATGCCGCCGCGCTGATCTACGACGCCTCCGGAGAATTCACCGCCTCCACCGGAATCATCCGCTGGAAAGAAACACAACGATTTCAGCTTCCCGCGCTCTCGGAGGAAAAAATCTCGACGGTCGCGATCGCCGGCTGGAGCGCCGGAGACTTCGCGGGTTTGGTGTTGCCGCGCGAAGATATCCTCGCGGGCACACCTGTCCGACCGGCCAGAGGGTGTGAACCCACGCTCCCCCTCTCCACCCGTGATGAATTCCTTGAAGGCAGCCTCCCCAGCGGCCTCGGCCTGCTCCATGCCCCCTGGCTCGACGAAAATTGTCCGGACTTCGGAGCACGCGCGAAGGCAGACGTCGCCTGCGTCTTCACCACCTGCCAGGTGGCCGTCGAGCAACGCGGCTGCCGCCTCAGCTTCGATATCGATAATTGTGACTTCGGCCGCCATGAGTTTCGCGTCGACTGGCGAGGCGAGCTCTGCGCGGAGACCGTCCCGGATTTTTGCGCCGCGGTGGAAAATAAACCGCTCGCGCTCTCCAGCATGGTTTGTCAGACGCACTCGATGTCCGACTGCGACCTCGATTTTTACGTCCGTCCCGACGAGCCTTTTTTCGCGACCGAACGCGCCGAAATATTTCCTACGCCCGTTCAGGCGCGCCCACCGGGAAATATCACCACCTTTGGCGTTCGTCCGATGCACGCGCTCAGCGGATATATTCTCGATTTCGCGCTGCTCGAGGATCGCGTCGTCGTCTCCACCCACGACGGCCGATATTTCGACAATAACTCCTGCCAAGACACGCTTCCCAGCCGTGCCTATTTTTTCTCGCGCGAGGATCTCTCGCCGATCGGCACGGCGACCACGCCGCCTTGTCTTTCCTCGCTGGTACCGCTCTCCGGCGGAAATGAATATCTCGGTATTTACGATGGCCGCTCTTTTCCAGCGATCGGACGTTTCGACCGCCACGGTCAGCTGCTCGCGGGAAAGCCGATCGTCTTTCCAGAGCTCGCCGAGAGGTATTACGAAAATATGCAGGGGCAATTATTTTCCTCCGGACAGGCATATTTCGCATTTCGCGGCTCACACCGGATGGAGGCCATCAATAATAATCGCCTCGTGATCTTGGCTTTCGATCCGGTGAGTCTGGAAATGCAAACTATCTATGCCGGGGAGGTCAACGAGGCGCCGAATGGGATCGCGGAGTCGCCCGAAGGACGAGTGATAGTATCCGACGACGAAGGCGACCGAATTCTCTATATTAATCCGAACACCGGGTTCCGAGAGGAAATCATCGATCTTCCGCATTTCCAGTCTGCGGCGGTCGCGCATCTGTCTTATCACTACGAAAGCGACCAGTTGATCGCACCGGTGCCGATGGAAGAGTCCGCGCTCCACATCGTGAATGATGAGCCGCAATACCGGGCGCGAGCCGTGTTCTATGAACATGACCTGGCGCCGTTGGTCGCCGGCACCTGGCCCTCGGATCACTCACTCATGATCGTCGGAGGAGCGGATCGAAGGACGATTTCGGAGCCGCGAGCCGTCTTGGTGCTCCTCGATCCGCTGATCGGCCGGTTTTTGCCGGGCGCCGAGGCGATCGGTTTCGGAGTGCCGAGTCGGTTCGTGACCGACGAGCGCGCCGTCTATTTAACGCTGCCTTGGGAAGGAAAACTGATCAGACTCACTTCCCGTCCTTGAAGAGAGCAGTAAGTATGGCGCGCGAGCCTAAAAAACAGGCGTTTTTGAGAAAGCATGAGGAATTACGCCCCGATGAGATCGCATTTGAGCCCTGAGATCCCGGGCGATCCGTGCTCATCAATTGATTTGGATCCGATGTGCGATCACAAAAACGCTATTTTTTCCGAGGAAGCCATTGCGTTCTCAAAAAAACAGGATCATAAAACCAACGTGATCCCCGTGGAAAACGGGGTCCCCGGCCGAAAGGGAAGCTGAAACAGATGGCAAAGACGGAAGAATCCAAGAAACCGCTGACGAAATCCGAGATCCTGAACGCAATCGCCGCCGAGACCGAGCTCACGCGCAAGCAGGTGAGCGCAGTCCTCGAAGCGCTCTCGGGACAAATCAAAAAGAGCCTCGGAAACCGTGGCCCCGGCGTATTCGCGATCCCGGGACTCGTGAAGATCGAGAAAAAGAAAGTTCCTGCGCGTCCGGCGCGCAAGGGCGTTCCCAACCCATTTAAACCTGGCGAGATGATGGACATCGCTGCGAAACCGGCGAGCACCAAGATCAAAGTCCGCGCTCTCAAGAGCCTCAAGGACATGGTCTAAGTCTGACCGCCGCCGAAATTAAACGAAGATCTCATCCTCACCCCTAAAGGGTGGGGAATAAAAATTAAGTTAATATTTCGGTTGATCGGGGCGTGGGCGCACAAATATGGCGCTCACGCCTTTTTCATTTTCCAGGGTCTCAGCGCACCGCGCTACCCGATCGCGGCCCGTCACGGTCGCCCAGCCGCAAACTATGTTAACGACGCTGCATGGCGAAGGCGGAGACGCTGCTCCAGGCCGTGGTCAAGGGATCACTATCAGCCGTCGAGCGACACTTGAAGAAAGGCGAAGACGTCAACCGCATGGGTTTGGCGGGCACGCCGATCTATGCCGCCGCGACCGGCGGTGACCTGGCGATCGCGCGCGTGTTGCTCGCCGCGGGCGCCGACGTGAACCTCGGACCGCTCGAGACGCCGCTTCAGCGCGCCATCCAACGCGGACACTTCGAGCTCGCGCTTCTGTTGCTGGAAGCCAGAGCGGACGTCAATCGCACGCCCTCGCCGGGTGTACCGCCTGCGCTCGCGCTCGCCGCCGCAGCGGGGAGCGTCGAGCTGGTGCGTGCGCTCCTCGCAGCGGGCGCCCGCCGCAATCTCCGTTCCGCGGTGCGCATTGTGCGGGGTGACGAAGCTTCGATCTATCAAAACGTCACCGCGCTCCACGTCGCAGCCTATCGCGGCGACGCAGCGGTGGCGGCGGAGCTTCTCAGCGCCGGCGCAGATCCAGCGGTCACCGATGGCCTCGAAAAGACCGTGTTCGAGGTCGCAGAAACCTCCGGCAACGACGCGCTGAAAGCGCTGTTCCTCGCGCTTTGAGCATCATGACTTGTAGAACGTAGCATTCCACCTCGAATCACCCTGTCACTTAGGACAGGATGCCCCGCGCGCGGTCGATCTGCGGACAAGATGTGTTGAAGCGTCTAACAAGTGGACATCGGAGCTGTGACGACCCTGGAGCTCGTCGCAAAATGAGAGCTCGAGAACAATAAGAGTTGGGGCACCGGGGCACGCGCGGGGTGAATAACCGCAATTCGATTCAATCAATTCCGCAATTCATCGCCTATTGACCTGGAGCGCTTGTTGTAATTCCGGGTCAATGTCTCGAAAAACTCAGCGTGCGCATTTCCTGCCAACAATTCTGACCGGATTCGCATTATTCCCGATCTTACCCGCCGCTGCGTTTGCACAGGCAGAACCTTCTCTACGTGAGCCGCTCCCGCAACAGCGTGGTGACTTCTCCGTAAAAGCTGAGCCGGGTGTCGCAGTGCCGATGACTGGCCCCCAACACAGCAACTTCAGAGTCGGCGGCAGCCAGACGCTCAAGGCGCTCTGGGTATTAAATAGGTACATCGACGCCGGCCCGAGCATCTCGTTCATGGCGCTGCCCTCGCGCGGCCCGGACGCCGAAGCCGGCACCGCGTGGACTCTGGGCGGAAGCTTGCGGCTGAAACGGCCATTCGACTCGCTCGATGATACATCCGTGCTCGCCGTCTCGCCCTGGGTCGACGTCGACGCCCTGGCCGTGCGCACCGGCGACCTCTTCCGGCCCGGCTTTGCTGCGGCCGCCGGCTTGGCGTTCCCCATCGGCAAATCGCGGTCCTTTTGGATCGGACCGTTCATTCGATATTTCCAGATTATCTCCACCTCCCGCGAGGGCTTCGACACAGACGACGCCAATATCTTGAATGTGGGGATCAGCGTGGAGCTCGGCGCAGGCATCACCCGCCGCCAGCAAACGCACTCGGCGCACGAAGGGCTGCGTGTCGCCGCGAACACCGAGACGGCAGAAACTGTGGTGGTCGGCGATCGCGACGGAGACGGGATCAACGACGATGTCGATCATTGCGCCGACGTGGCGGGACCGGCCGAGAGCTTCGGCTGCCCGCAATACGCGAAGGTCATCGTCAAACGCGACAAACTGGAGCTCAAAGAGAAGCTCTACTTCAAGTGGAACGAGGCCACCTTGGAACCTGCTTCCTTCCCCTTGCTCGACGACGTCGTGCAGGCGCTGAAGGACAACAAGAATTTTCGTGTGCAGGTCGAGGGTCACAGCTCCTCCGACGGAAATGAAGACCGCAACCAAACTTTGTCGAATGAACGTGCACAGACGGTGCTCAATTATCTCGTTGAGCACGGCGTCGGGAAAGATCGGCTGATCTCGAAGGGCTTCTCTTCTTCGGTTCCAGCGGACACCAACACGACTGAAGAGGGCCGCGAAAACAACCGGCGCGTCGAGTTCGTCGTCAACTTCATCATCGTGACCAGTGGGAGCAATTAATGAATCGCCTCAAAATTATCACCCTCCCGTTGTTCCTGACGTTGCTCGCAGCGTGTGGAGATCAGTTGGTCGACTTCGCCAGTGACGGCGGAGCGGCCGACTCCAGCGCGTCCGATTCGGCCACAACGGATCGAGGAAAGGTCGCCGACGCCGCAAACGCAGATGCCGACAACGCAGACGCGGACAACGCAGATGCCGACAACGCAGATGCAACCAACGCAGATGCAACCAACGCAGATGCAAACAACGCAGATGCGGCGAACGCGGATGCGGACAACGCAGATGCAGCGAACGCAGACGCAGACAACGCAGACGCCGAAAACGCAGATGCCGACAACGCAGACGCAAACAACGCAGATGCAGCGAACGCAGACGCAGCAGACGCGGGGATCCCGGATGCCGACGGGCCACCGGAAGTGATCAGCACGATCCCGAGCGACGGCGCGATCAATGTATCGATTCGCCGGCGGATCTCGGTCACCTTCAGCGAGGCGATGGATACCCAGACAGTCAATATCTTGAGCTTCACCGTCGAAAACGGGACGAGCTTCGTGCCCGGAACAGTCACCTTCGGAACGAGCTCGACGATCGCCACCTTCACGCCGCTCGTCGACTTCGTGCCGGATACGCTCTACGTCGCGCGGATCAGCACCGACGCCAGCGACGTCGGCGGCACTCAAATGTTGAGAGACTATATCTTCAGCTTTACGACCGCAGCGTGTGGCCAAGGGCCTGTAGCGCTCGGAGCGGCTGCGGACTTTGCGGTGCTCGCCGGCTCGACGGTGACCAGCGCAGGGCTGACGTCCGTGATCGGTGATCTCGGCGTGAGCCCGGGAACCGCGGTCACCGGATTTCCGCCGGGAATTATCGTGGGCGCGATTCACGCTGGTAATCCGGTGGCAGCCCAAGGCGAAGCAGATCTGACGACCGCGTACAACAACGCGGCGGGACGAACCTTGTGCCCGGTGACGGTCGCCGGCAACCTCGGCGGACAGACGCTGCCGCCGGGTCTGTATATGTCCACTTCGTCGCTCGAGATCTCGAGCGGCGATCTGACGCTCGATGCCGGAGGAGATCCGGACGCGGTGTTCGTCTTCCAGACGGCCTCGACATTGACGACTTCGCCGGGGCGCCAGGTGGTCCTCAGCGGCGGGGCACGGGCGGGCAATGTGTTTTGGCAGGTCGGAACGTCGGCGACGATCGGCACGACCTCATCGTTCTCCGGGACGATCCTCGCAGATCAGGCGATCACCTTGAGCACCGGCGCGACGCTGAACGGACGCGCATTGGCGCGAACCGCAGCGGTCACCATGGACTCGAACGTGATCGTCCTTCCGGCTGAGTAACGACTCGCGCGCCGGCTAGATAGAAACCGAAGCAGAAGCCGATTCTTCGCGACGCAACTTATCGAGCTCTTCCGCCAAAACCTCGACCGTATATCGAAGCTCTTCCTCGGTGTGAGTCGCACTCAAGAAGAAGCGCAGCCGAGCCTTATCGTCTTCGACGCCGGGATAGATCATCGGCTGCACGTTGATCTTGCGAGCCGCTAAAGCCGCCGAGAGCTTCATACACAAAATCGAATTTCCGATAATGGCCGGAACCACGGCGGCCCCGATCGCGTCCCCTGTATTGATCCCGCGAGAACGTGCCAGATCGAGGAAATACTTCGACCGCGAACGTAGCCGCTCCACCACCTCGGGCATGCGGTGCATCAGCTCCAGCGACTTCAGCGCCGCAGCCGCATTGGGAGGCGTAATTCCCGCCGAATAAATAAATCCGGGCGCCGTATACTTCAGATATCGGACGAGCGCCTTCGACCCAGCGATATATCCGCCGCAGCTGGCGAAGGATTTCGACAACGTCCCCATCCAAATATCGACGTCGTTCGGATTCACGCCCGGGAAATGGTGCGCCACACCGCGCCCCGCCGGTCCGAGCACTCCATTCGAGTGCGCTTCGTCGATCATCAAGAGAGCGCGATATTTCTTCTTTAGTTTAATCAACCGAGGGAGATCACAAGTATCTCCGTCCATCGAATAAATACCTTCGGCCGTGATCAAGACACGCCGGTAATTCTTCCGCACCTGCGACAGCGTGCGCTCCAGCGCGTCCAAGTCGTTGTGCGGGAACGGTTTGCGCGTCGCACCGGACAGATAGATGCCCTGCAAAATGCTGTCGTGAATCAGCGCATCGTGAAGGATCAGATCCTCGCGATCCAACATATGCCCGATCGTGGTGACGTTCGTGGCGTGTCCGCTGACGAAGACCACGGAATCCTCGACCCCGACGTGCGCCGCGACGCCCTCTTCGAGCTCGCGGTGGATCGGCCGTTCACCGGATGCGACCCGGCTCGCCGAAACCGAAGTCCCATATTTATCGATCGCCTCTTTTGCGGCTGCAACAACCTCAGGATGACCGGAAAATCCGAGATAGTTGTAGCTGGAGTAATTCAACATCTCCACGCCGTCGACGATACTTTTATTTCGCGCCGTTCCGGAGTGCATGTGGAAATAGGGATTTTGTAATCCCATCAGCTCCGCCATCTGGAAGCGCTGATCGAGCTGCTCCAGCTCGGGGAATTGGGAAATATCGTAAGTTTCCACCGGCACATCGACGGCCGCACTATGGCCGTTGGTCTTCGCACCATTGCCGTTGGCGACTTTCCGCTTCACACCTTCGGCGAAACGGCCGCGCACGCCTTCCAGCAAGGCTACGGGCTCGCCGGACAGCTCGCACCAATAAATATTTCCTTCGAACCCATCCGCGCCCGCTGTTTTCAGGACCAAAGTCGCGCGCAGAGGTTCACCTCCGAACGGACGCAACATCGACAGGCGCGCGAAGCCCAGCGGATATCCAGCTTTGCCGAGGTGGACCTCCGCCCAATAAGCCGCCAGCTGGAACGCTCCATCGACCATCAGTGGATCGACCGCCCATTTCGTGCGGGTGTTTCGCGGCATCCATTCACTCGAGGAAGACGGGCGAATGATGCCGACCATGCCGTCCGCAGTCATTTTTTCGATGCGCTCGATCCCGCGCAGCATTGGCCCGTGGAAAGTATGTTCGCGATAAAAATCATCGAGCGACAGTGGTAATACTTCGCTCTCGCCGGCCAAGGAGAGCGCTGTAATTTTCGCCTCCCCGAATTTCACGGAGGCGCGATAGGCGACTTTCTCGTCCTCGGCGCGAATTTCCACCGCGAGCTGCTCGCCTTTTCCGGTGGCGCGAACCAACGCGCTTTCTCCGCCGAATAAGCCTCGCACCAGCTCCAGATCTTCGATCACCACCGGCCGATCGAAATCACCCGCGACGTGAACGATCAGATCCGTCGCCGAAGCGAGCGGAACGACCATACGCTCCGCCAAACGATGATCGCGCAAATATGGATGTCTTTCTTCGCTGAATTTTTCTGTATGGGCCGCACGAATTTCCCGCGCTGGAAGGTCTCGCCCGATGACTTCCACACCGCGGGCGCCGGAATTGAATGCGGACCAGATGATATCCAGACCCTCGGCATCCTCGAGGAAGGTGACACCCTCCACCTTCATCGCCTCGCGAATGACCGCAGGGATCGAACGCACCATGGCGGTGTTCGACCACGGCGGAAATGCGAGCGACAAAATCCGAATTTTAGCCGGACCGCCGATCGCTGCGCGATCCAATATTTCGTTCGCCGCGGAGTAGTCCGTTTGTCCCGAATTTCCGAAATGTCCGGCCCAGGAAGAAAAAAGAACCAGATCGGTCAACGCCGGGCAGGAGCGAAGGATCGCATCGAAGCCCAATACTTTCGGGCGCAAAACGCGGGCAAAGCTCTCCGCAGATTTTTTCTTCGCGGAAGCATCTTCGATCCTTCCCGCCGCGTGAAAGGCGATGGTCACATCCGGGAGAGCAGGCAAAAGCGCCGCGTCGGAGGCCAAATAAACAGCCTCCACGCCATACGTTTTCAGCTTCGCCAGCAAACCCGCAATTTTTTCGTCCGCCGCGCGGGTGCCGTTGAGGAAGATCTTGCGCGGTTTTTTCTGCGCGACGGCTTCGGCGACCAGAGCACCGATCTCCCCGGTACCTCCGGTGATCAGCACAACATCGCTCGACCTGACCTCACGGACAGGAGCTCCCTCGGAGACCAGCTCGAGCTCCGAAACGAATCGTTCGTTGCCCGACAGACCAACCTCGGAGGCGAGATCGCCGCCGATAATTTCCGCGACGATCGCCTCCGCGTTCGCCTCGAGAGGTGCTGCCGGATCGATATCCATCGCACGGACGAAAGACTGCGGCCGTTCGCGCGCCAAAGACTTCGCATATCCGAGCGCACCGGCTTCGAGGCGATTGGCCTCCAGCGCAGCGGAACGTTCGAGACCCAGCTTTCCGCCGAGCCCGGTGATCACACAAATATTTTTGGCCTCGAAATTCGCCAGCAGGGCGTGCAGGCGCTCGACGTCGACCCGTACACAAGCGATGCCGTCGGCGCGAATACCGGAACGCTCCAGCGCACCGGTCAGGCCGTCCGCGAAGCTCTCCGGCCACAAATTCAGAGTGCCGGTGGCCAAACGATCATTGGCCGAAACCCCATTTTTCGTGAGCTGCACGCGAACGACACGCGCACCACGTTTCTCGAGCGCCACGGCGAGCGCAGCGTCGCGATCGACGACCACCCAGGTTTGGCCCGCCAGATCGACGATCTCCAACGCACGGCGACCGCGAGCGCGCGCGACGACGCGATACCGGGACGCGGGCGATAGTTTCTTCTCCACGGCCGCAGCCGCGGCGACCGGGGCTTTGGAGGACGCCTTTTTCACGTGGTCGGCGATGTCCGCCACCGTCGTCTGCATGGAGAACAACGACTGCGGGAGCCCACCGATCGCGGGAAATGTATTCTGAATGGCACCACCGAGATCGGCGACCATCAAACTATCGAAGCCGAGCTCGTCGACCAAACGTTGTTCCCCGCGCAAGCTCTCGCGCGGAAACGCGCTGATCCGCGCGACGATCTCGAACACCTTATCGCGAACTGGAAGCTCGGACGCCGCAGCGGCCGTCGCGCTCGCGGGGACCGCAGCCACCGGCGCAGGCTCGGCGAGCACCGCCTGCACGCGTTCGGTCACGCTCGGAGACGCACTATTCGAAGGTACAGTGACCGAAGGGACAGCTGTACTTGTGGCCATAGCGACGCGCGCACCACCCGCCAGCACACGATTTTGCTCGGCGATGATCTCGGCGTGTTTCGCCAAAATTTCTGCTTGAGCCCGGAAGAGCTCGACCAGTCCTGGTTCGTTGTCTTTCGCCACAGTCTTACCTTCCAAACGCACACCGGCGGCCGGGAGAGGATGATCAACCTTCGGTCGCGGCTGCTTCGCCTCTTTTATGGGCCAATATTCTTCGCGTTCGAGCGGGGTCTCCGGGAGGTCGACCAACACGCGGTCAGCGGCGCGATAGACCGCGTCGAAATCGACCGGCACACCGAGCGCCGACAGAGTCGCGAGGCCTCGCATCGGCTCGTCGCCGATATTCACCACCACGACGTCGTTCAAGGTCGCTTTGGCAAACCCACCGAGCAAGCTCCCGGCGCCGAGATGCACGAACACCGAAGCGCCAGCAGCTCGAGCAGCCTCGAGCGCACGCACGAAATCGACCGGAGCGGTCGCATGCCCGAGCAGGATATCGCGAGCACGCGCTGCGTCCGCCGAATAATTCTCCGGCGCCACACAGGAATAAACCGGGTGTGTGGGCGCGGAATATTTAATTTCGTCGAGGGCTCGAGCCATCTCCGCCCGAATACCCGCGAGCACAGGAGTATGAAACGCGTGCGAGACCGTCAAAGGACGAACCTCGAAGCCACGCGTAGATAGTTTCGCCGAAGCTTCGGCGACACCACGGAAGGTTCCCGAAATCGACACCTGGCGGGGATGGTTGATGTTCGCCAACCACACGCCTTCGATCCCGGCGATCTCCGCGCGGACGGCGTCCGCCGGCGCGAGCACCGCGGCCATCGTGCCCGGATCCGGCAGCCCGAGCGCATTCATCGCCCGGCCGCGCAACGCGACCAAACGAAGCACCTCGGCCGCATCGAGCGCGCCGGCATTCGCCAGTGCTGCGAACTCACCTAAACTATGTCCGAGCGAAATATCCGCGTGTACACCGGCATCACCCAGCACCGCGGCCAACGAGAGCCCGAGCGCAGCCATCGCCGGCTGACATACTTCGGTCCGCGTCAGCTCTTTTTCCGCGTCCGCGCGGTCGGCGTGAGCCGCAGGATAAATATAATCCTCGAGCGACTTTTCCAAAACGCCGCGCGTCGCTGCAGAAAATCCGGCCAAGGTCTCCGCGAATTTCGGCATCTGCGCGCGAATTTCCTCGAAGAGTCGGAGCCGTTGTGCACCCTGTCCGGGAAATAAGAAGGCAATTTTCGGAGCCGTACTATCCGCCGGGCCAAAGTCGAACACCGCCACCTGCGGACCGATGGAAACCGGCGCCAACTTGCCCTCGGGCGGCAAGCTCATTCCGGCCAGGGCACCCTGCGCACGTTTCGCGTTCTCGACGAATTCAGCGACCGAACGCGCCCCGAGCACCGCGCGTAAGCGTTCGCGTTTGCGCCGTGCGTTCAAGGTAAAAACAAAGTCCTCGAGCGCGACGCCGCCCTCCAAGGACCGCGACAGCTCACCGAGGTGCGCCGCCAACAACGCGGCGTTCGGCGCGCTGACGACCACCGCGTCCGCCAATTTCGCCGGGGCAGCCTGCGCACGTCTTCTGCGAACCTTCGGCTCCGGCGGTTCTTCGAGCACGATATGGGAGTTTGTTCCGCCGAACCCGAACGAGCTGATCGCCACTCGCAAGGGAGCACCTGCCCGAGCGAGCAGCTCCTTTTTCTGCGCTGAAACTTCCAGAGGAAATTTTTCCAGCTTCAGCGACGGATTCGCCTTGGTGAAATTGGGCTGCGCCGGGGCAACCCGATTTTCGATCATCTTCACCGCTTTGATCAGGCCCGCAATTCCCGCGGCCGACATCGCATGGCCGATCACGCCTTTGACCGAGCCGATCAGCGCCGGTGAATCGACCTTCGCATCGCGCAGCGCAGTTCCCAGCGCTTCGATCTCCGCCGGATCGCCGACGTTGGTCGCGGTCCCGTGTGCCTCGAAAAATGCGACCGTCGCCGGCGAAAATCCGGCGTTCTCGTACGCCGCACGCAGCGCACGCATCTGGCCTTCGACCCGCGGGGTCATCGGACCTTCGCCGCGGCCGTCATTGTTCGCACCTGTACCTTGGATCAAGGCATGGATGCGGTCGCCGTCCCGCAAAGCGTCGTCCAAACGCTTCAAATAAACGACGCCGACGCCGTCGCCTTGCACGAAACCGTCCGCTTTGACGTCGAAAGGACGGCAAGCGCCGGTCGGGCTGATCGCGCCGATCCGCGTAAAAGAGATCAAATTGTCCGGCGTGAGATTGATATACGCGCCGCCCGCCACCGCCGAATCGATCAACCCCGTGCGAAGCTGAAGAACGGCGTCGTTGATCGCGACCGAGGCCGAAGCACAGGCCGCGTCGATCGTATAAGAAGGCCCGCCGAAGTCGAATACTTGCGAAATCGAGGTGGCCGCGAGGGCAGTCAGTGCGCCCGACAAAGAAAACGCACGTGTGGGCACCACACGTTCGGTCATCTCCATCAGTGCGTCGCGTAATTCCTGCGTGGCTGCGGCCGGGCCGAACTCACCCGCCGCGATCTGCATCGCCGACACCCGCGCGAGCGCGATATTCTTGAATTCCGCGACCGAGACGCCGAGAAAAACGCCGGTGCGCGTGCGATCGAAAGTGCGCGTTTCATAACCCGCATCCATCAGCGCGACACGTGTCGCTTCGATCAACAAACGTTGCTGCGGGTCCATCACCTCCAAGCGTCGCGGGGCGATGCCGAAGTGAAGCGCGGGAAATTTTTTATATCCCTCGATGAATCCGCCGCGCGACGTCCAAGCTTTGTCGAGGTCGCGCTGATTGGGGCTGAAATAAGCCCGGTGATCCCATCGATCGCGCGGAATATCGGTAAAACAGGCGCGAGCCTCTTCGATGTTTTTCCAATAAGCGGCCGCGTCGTCCGCTTGCGGAAAACGACAGCCGACTCCGACGATGGCAATGGGTGCCGGCGTTTTATGCATAAACTTACGCAGCGTCCTTCAGCCCGTTCTTCCGCAGCTCCGCGCTTGCTTTGGTGACATCTTCACGGGTGACATCGAGCTTTTTCAGCGTCGGAAACCAGACTTCCTTCAAAAATACGCCGCGGTCGACGCCGCCGTCCTCACGCATTTTCTGCGTGCGGGCCTCATAGTTTGGAACGAGCTCGTCGGCCGGCATGCGGAAATTTTTGAAGACGTGAGCAATATCGAGAATGGTCCCCGCGCGATCCTCGACGATCTCCAGAGTCATCACTTTGCGATAGAAATCCGCGTGTGAAGCTTCGTCTTTGGAAATAAATCCGTAGATGGCCGCGAGGACATTGTCGCCGCGCTCGCGGGAGCGTTCCAGCTGATGTTTGTACAGCATGAACGTCGCCTGCTCTTGGAGCGCGCCGTAGAACGTCATCTGCCGTGCCGTTTTGAACGGCAAAGCCCATTGTTTGCTGAGGATCGCCTTTTCGAACTCGAACATCTGCGAGGTGGTGCGGTTGCCGGATTTCACCAGCCACTCGCGCAAGGCCAACGCATGTTTCGATTCTTCGTAACCCCAGTTCGCGTTGAACCAACCCTGTCCGAAAGTATCGCGCACGATATTGATGCCGCCGGCGACATAGTCCGGCAGATACATCTCCACGCCGACGAAAGTTTCAGCGAGCAGCGCGGCATCGTCGTCGCGTTTCGAGAGATCGATCTCTTCCCACGGGATGTCGTTGAAGACACTCCAGCGGCGATTGCGCTCGGCCTTCTCGAAAAATTCCATGTATTCGCGATAGACAGCTTCGCGAAAGGCGTCACTTCTCGGCATCGGTAGTTCCCTCGGGAAATACTAAGAAACGCGGCGGACCAGCGCGGTCAGATCGCCGACGCTCTTCAACGTCGCGAGCTCTTCGTCCGGAAAACGAACCGACAGCTTCTCCTCGAGCGCGCCGATCACTTCCATGGTGGCGACCGAGTCGAGGCCGAGCTGTGCGATCTCCGTCTCCAGAGTGAGCGCACCAAGCGACTTCTGATCGACCTCGAAAACAGACTGTTTGAAGAGCTGAATAATTTCATCATCGCTGCGCATAACTAAGATCCTTCTTCTTTTCTCTATCCGCGGACGGATGCCCAATTAATCGATGCGGCGCAAAGACCACTGCGCCAACGACTGATAGTGTTTGTCGAACGAACGAACACACGTCGACAAATAACGGTCGTAGTCTTCGAAGACTTCGTTGCCCCACTGCGCGCGGATCGTCGCTTCGTTCTTCCGCAAACGATCCCGCCAGTGCCAGCAGGTCTTGCCGTAGTCTTCGCGGCGCGTCTTCACCGTGACGACTTCCCAATACGGATTGACCGCCTGCACGATGTCTTCCATGCGCGGTGTAATTCCGCCGGGGAAAATTTTGTAGGTCACCCAACCGACGTCGCGAATATCGTCCTTTTGGCGCGGGACGAAATTGCGCAGGATCGACTGCAAGCCGAACCACGAGCCCTTGTTGGTGAGCTCGTAGGCCTTCTTGAAGTACGCGCGATATTTGTCGACCGCTTTACCGGCGCGCGCCTCTTCCGGCGAGACCACGTGCTCGATCATGCAGATCGAAGTGAGCGCATCGAACTTTTTCTCCGGCTGAAACGCGAAAAAATCCATGCAGTGCGCGTTCACACCGGGCACGTTGCGGCGTTTGATTTCCTCGAACTGCGCCGAGGATAAAGTCACGCCGGTGACGTCTTTGACACCTTTGTCGAGCGCCAAAAACTCGATATTTGCGCCCCAGCCGCAGCCGATATCCAGCACACGTTTGTCGGGGTTGATGTTCGCAAAATCGTGGATGACGTTCAGCTTCTTCACCTGCGCTTCTTCGAGGTTGTCGGTCCCTTCGAAAACTCCGCAGGTGTAGTTCATCCGCTCGTCGAGCCAGAGCCGAAAGAACTCATTCGAAACGTCATACGAAACTTGAACGTCTGCTTTTGTGGATCCCATGTTCGTTCACCGCCCTATCGATCGATCTATCGAGTTTCTTCGTTCTTTTGCGCCGAGCCAAACGTGAAGAATCCACGCGGCAATCGCGTCGGAATCGCAGTCCGCATCCGGTGGCGAATGCGCGCAAAAACCGAGAAAGTCATGTGCCGGAACAAAGTCACTTTCGCTGCAGCAGAGCCGAGCGTCCTGTTTCCTTGCATACCCAGCGAACCGTCTTCGTACTGAGATTTTGTTTTTCGGCGTTGGAGCTTTCCGCTCGAGGTTTTGGGGATCGCGCCTTTGCCGACCAACACCACCTCGCCAACCTGAAGGCCGAGCGCCGCTTTTACTTCCGCGCTCACGGCTTCGCGGACTTTGTTTTGATCCTCGAACGTGGACTCGGCGACGACGATCAATTTTTCGGTGACCTCACCGTTGATCGAGAACGCCACCACATTTCCGCGGCGCACACCTTCCGCACGTTCGACCGCCCATTCGATCGCCTGCGGGTAATAGTTGCGCCCGTTCAAAATGATCACGTCTTTCATGCGGCCGGAGATGAAGACTTCTCCGTCGAGCATGAATCCCAGATCGCCGGTGTGCAGCCAGCCGCCTTTGAGCAGCTCGACCGTCGCTTCGGGATTTCTGAAGTATCCCGTGGTGACGCTCGGCCCGCGGAAGACAATTTCGCCGACTTTTCCTTCGACCAACAATTCCCCCCGCTCATTCATGATGCCGAGGTCGTGACCAGGAAAAGTACGGCCGCAGGAGACCAGCTCGAGCACTTCGTTTCCGGCCTGGGGCTCCACCAGCTGCGCCGTATTCTTTGCTTCGTAGATGCCGCGGTCGATGGTCACCGTGCGCATGGGGCGCGTGAGGCGATCGAAAGACATCGCCAAGGTCGCTTCCGCCATTCCGTAACACGGCATCAGCGCTTTCGGCTTCACGCCGAACGGCGCGAAGGCGTCGATGAACGTGCGCATCGTGCCGCCGTTGATCGGCTCCGCGCCGCAGCCGATGACGCGCAGGCAAGAAAGATCGAAATCAGTGCGATTTTTCGGGGCGCGTTTCGCTGCCAGGCCGAACGCGAAGTTCGGTCCGAAGGTGATCGTCCCCCTGTACTTATGGACAGTCTCCATCCACACCGACGGCCGTTTCACGAAGGCGAGCGTGGGGATGAACACGACCGGCACCGTCGCGAACAACGGTGCGATCACGAAGCCGATGAGCCCCATGTCGTGATAGAGCGGCAGCCAAGAGATACCTTTGTCGACCGCCGGATCGCTCTCCAGCCCGTCGAACATGATCGCTTTGGCGTTCGCCGACAAACTGCGGTGCGTAACGACGACGCCCTTCGGAGCCGAGGTCGATCCCGAGGTGAATTGCAGAAAACATGTGTCGTCGGGTGAGATGTCCGGGCGAACATAAGCCTGATCACCGTCGTTTTTCTCGCGCAATTTCTCCGCGAGCACGATGTCCTCGAGGCCATCAACTTTCGAGACCAGCGACCACAAGATCGGAGAGACCTGTTTCGTGGTGAGCAACATGCGCGCACCGGCCGCGGTCAAGATCGACGCCGCCGAATCGATGTAACTGTCGAGACGTCCGAGCGCGAGCGGCGGGTACATCGGAACGGGAACGACGCCGACCAACACCGCGCCGAGGAACGAAAGAACGAAGTCTTCCGGATCGGGGATGATCATCGCGAGGCGATCACCTTTTTCGAGACCGAGCGCGCGCAACTTCGCGCCGCGACGTTGTGCTTCCTTCAGCAGGTCCGAAAAATTGTGCTCGTTCGGGCGAAGGTCACCGTCGAGAAAGGTGTAGCCTCGCTCGGTGAGCTTCGCGGCATTTTCGAGCGCTTCGATCAACGTGTCGCTCATCCAAATCCTCCGGGGCAATTCGCATCGCGCGCCCCTTTTCCGCCCTTCATCGGTTCGCGCTGCACCGCGCGAAGATCGGTGAATGGCCATTCAGTCGAGGCCCATATGCCTCTTGCCTGCGGGACCGTCAATCGTGTTTCCGGGCGTGCCTGCAAGCACAAGCCGCCGACTTTGCAGACGGTTTCCGACAAGAGCGCGAGCTAAGTCGAATTCGAGCGCCTACCGGCGAGTCGGAACGCGCCGCACATTATGCGCGAATTTTTCCGACCCCTTTCTCGAAGGCGAAACAACAGGTACTCAGGCGGGTGACATGCCGGCACACCTCGCCCAGGTTTGCTTGTTCAGACGAGACGGTGCCTCGCTCCGAAGATTTTTGGAGGTTGTCTCGGGTCAGGTGGAGATCGATAACGGATCGCTCCTGTCTTTTCACATGGGGACGTCCACGGTCGCGCAACATCCACCGGCCGGAGACCTCGACGAAAACGATGTGCTCGTGACGCTACAAGTGAGCTCGCCGAAAGAAGTCGATCGTTTGCATCGCGAATTATTGCGGTCGAAATTATCCGTTGATGAACAACCGGAAGACACCGAGTGGGGTTGGCGAACATTCTATTTTCGCGCGGCTCCAAACTTAGTCTTCGAAGTCGGCGCACCGCTGGGAGCATAAAAGATGAGCGAACTTGAAGCTGGCCCGCGAGTCCTGGTGATGGGCCTCGGCGGAATCGGTGGAATCGTCGCCGCACATTTGTTCGAGCAACGCGCGGACGTCACCGCGGTGAGCACGAATCAATCGATCCGCGAGACGATCGAAAAAGCGGGATTTTGGCTCAGCGGCGACGGCGAGACGCGCATCGTCTCCGGCCGCGCGATCTCCGAGCCTCCGATCGAAGGCAAAGGATATGACTATGTCCTTTTGGCCACTCAGCCGCCGCAGGTCGAAGTCGCCGCACGCACCGCGATGCCGGCGCTGGCTGAACGCGGCATGATGATCTGTTTTCAAAACGGGCTCTGTGAAGAACGCGTCGCCCGGATCTGCGGGCGCGATCGTGTCGTCGGCGCGATCGTCGCGTGGGGCGCATCGATGATCGGCCCAGGCCGTTATCAAAAAACAGCCGAAGGCGGCTTCACCATCGGACGGCTCGACGGCGCCAACGACGAGCGCATCGACGAGCTGGGCACGCTGCTCGAGTGCGTCGGCCCGGTGCAAATTACCGACAATTTGCGCGGAGCCCGCTGGAGCAAATTGGCGATCAACTGCGCCATCTCCTCGCTCGGCGCGATCGGCGGCGATCGTTTGGGCAATTTATTGACTCAACGATTTATCCGTCGCTTGGCGCTGGAAATCATGACCGAGACGGTAGAAATCGCCCGCGCCGAAGGTGTCCAGCTGGTGAAAATTGCCGGCACCATCGATCTCGAGAAGCTCGCGCTCACTCCCCAGGAGAAACTATCTTCGGGCTCCGCGTCGTTGGTCAAAAAACACACGCTGCTGCTCGCCGTCGGTGCGCGATATCGCCGCCTGCGCTCCTCGATGCTCAGCGCGATCGAGCGTGGCAGAAAACCATCCGTCGACTTCCTCAACGGCGAGGTGGTCAGCCTCGCCGACAAACACGGCATCCGCGTGCCGGTGAACGCCCTGGTCCAAAGGACAGTACACCGCATCGCGACCGGCGAATTCCGTCCCAGCCTCGACCTGCTTCGCCGAATCTACGACGAAACCCGCGCCGCAAATTAACGCGCGCGATCCCGAAGGCCGGGCCGCTGTGCTAGTATTCTAGGCCCGTGATGATCCGGGTGATGACATACAACGTCCGGTACTTCGGCCATGCGCTGCCGTTCCGCGGCGCGACCTCCACCCGCAAAGCGCTCTGCGCGATCGCGTCGGCGATCTCCAAAGTCGAACAACTGCCGCACCTGATCTGCTTACAAGAGGTGGAGACGCGCTCGCTTCGATCGCGCCTCTCCCACACGCCGGGTTTCGAGGAGGAAACTCAGCTCGAAGCGTTGAGCCGAGTGCTCGAAGAAGCTTTGGTAAAAGAGACTCGGAGCGAGCGATATCAGGCTTATTATTTCCCGGCTCATAGTTATCAGCTGGGACAAAAGGCGAAAATATATACGACCGGTCTCGCGTTACTCGCGCGCAGCGACATCAAAGTCGACGCGCACAACGCGGTCACCCCTTTCGACATCACCCACCGCCGCAAAAGCCGCATCTCCAGCTTCAAACAATCCCGAATTTGCGCGCACGCCACGGTCATTATGCCGAGCGGCGCAAAGATCGATCTTTTTAATACTCACTTATCGCTGCCGCAATTCATGTCGCTCGATATGTTCAAGCGCGGCGGTCGTATGGGTTATGGCGAAAATCAAACCTTGGAAATCGATCGCCTCACGGATTTCGTGACCTCGCAGGCGCAGACGAATAATCGATATCTGATTTTGGGTGACTTTAATTCTCTGCCGAGCTCGCCGGCCTACGAGCGCATGTTGGAACGTTTGCCGGTGTGCGATCCTTTCCCCGATGCCGTCGGCACGAGCGTGAAGGATCTGCGCCTGCGCTGGCCGACTGCCGGCTTTTTGCACCTCCGCATGCGCCTCGATCACATCTTCGCGGGCAATGGTCTCGAGTGTGTCGACTTCGAGGACACGCATCCTTTCGGAGTCGCCGGTCGCTGGCATGGTCTTTCGGACCATGTCCCGCTGGTGGGTCGATTCAGAATTCGCGACGCGCAGAAGACGCTCTGAGACCCACCATGACTTCGCCGTGGGCCACCCCAGCGCAAGAGGCAGAAGAGCCCCGCGACAAACGTAAGCTCATCCAGCGTTGGTCGGTGATCGTCATCGTGTTCTTGGCGATGAGCGGGCTCCTCGCGCTGACCTCCGCAACCTCGAGCTACGAACAATATCAACGCCACGTGGAATTGGATCTCGACGGGACGACGCTCGGCTACGAAGCGTTCATCGCGCTCGTCCTGGTGGCGATGTTGATGCCGCTGACGGCGACCGCCTGGATCTTCTGGGTGCAGGCGCTGGCCGGAGAGATCAGCGCACTATTTTTGATCGGCGTCGTGCGAAAAAATCGCGCGCCCGATCAAATCATCAACTATGCGCTGTTGGGGGTGTGGTATCTCGGCGCGCTCGGTGTCGCCGCCGTGATGTCCTGGGCATATCTATCGGGAGATAATATCGAATATTTCGAGCTGAGCGTAATTTCGGGTCTCATCTGGACCTCGGCGCTCGCCTCGATCGGCTTGGTACACCGTCTCTCGAAACAAACTTAGCTCTCGCCGTCCAAGAAACGTCGCAGAACGTTACGGCGTGGGCGTGCCGTGGCCTTCGTCGTAGCCGCGATGCGGCAGCGGCAAATACGGGAAGACGGTGAGGAGATTCTTGTCGTTGTAATTCACTCCGTCCGAGATCGCCAACGCACCTCCGGCGAGCAAGACGCTGAGCAACACGTCGGTAACGTCCGCCTGTTCCTGATTCGCCAGCGCGCCACCTTGGAGCGGACGTCCGTTCGGGAAGCCGGCCGGAGCATCGGGCGCGACCCGCAACACATCACCCGTCGCGGAGAGCGGAATATTGTGCGCGCCGGGCGTGGGATAGTTCGTCAAATTGATGATGTCGATAATATCCAGACGGTTCGAGCGGAACGGCGTGGGATCGACGCCGAGCGCCGCATAAATTCCAACCGCCTCCGCATCGCGCACGATCACCGGATTCAAGAAATACGCGCCGAAGACCGGCACGTCGGTCGAGGGCGGCAAACGATTCCAGCGATCCTTGTCCTGAAGGCCAATCAACGCCTCGTTCACCAGCGGCAAACCGAGGCGCGACACTTGAATCCACGAACCGCGCTGATCGTCGACGCCGTTCGTTCCGCGTACCGTCTGCTGGCGGCGGCTCGAGGCGGCCCAAACACCGAGCACCGTTTCATTCGCGAAGCCCGCAAGCGCAGTGCCGTCGGGATTCAAACGATTCGCCGGCAGAAGCTCGGTCAGCGGAATTTCCAGCGCGATGGAGTGCGTGTTGTAGCCCGCCACACCGTCCTGCGCGACCCCGGTGGGGCGCAAATTCGCGAGGTCGAAAATACCACCGAGGTCGACATAAAACGCGTCGTCGCGCGGGCCCGCAAAGACACGACCACGCGTGCCTCCGAGCGAAGAAACAAAGGTCTGAGCGTAGGCATCGTCATAAGGAACGTTCGCGCGAACGACGGCGTCCGTCCGGGGGCCGATATTCGCGGGCGCCGGAGTATAGGGACCCGCAACATATGTTTCGCGATAACGGAAACGATTCAATGAATCGATATAGGAGGTATATTTGGTGACCGAATAGTTCTGCGTTTGTCCGGAGATTTGATAGAAGAATTCTTTGCCCCCGCCGAGCGGAGCATTCAGATCGGCCGGATCGACCTGCGGAAATGCTGAAGTATTGAATTGAATGACGTAAAAATATGCGTCGTTCAAATTCTGATTTCCGCGGGTAATATGGACTTCATACCGAACCTCGGAAGAGAACTTATGAAAGTTGGGTCCGCCGGATGGTTCTTCGAGCGGGATCCAATTCGCGACCACGTTGAGGAAACGCCCGTCGGGCGACATCCACGCGTAGGTATCTGTGTTGTCGGCGGCCGGATCGTCGGCGATCGACGGTGCCTCACGATGACTCGACGCCTGCGCCGATGCGCCGACGGCGAGCGCCAGCACAGGAACCGCCCCCCAAATCAGCTTGGTAACCTTCTTCACTTTTTCAGCTCCTCTTCCACCGAGGCCCTTCCTCGGCACGTCTCGTACGGTGTGCTTTAGATCTCGGATCGAGCGCCGATAAATATTTCGCGCAACGGCGAAAGCCTTCACGCACGTTTCAGCCGCGTTTCGACGGCGCTTGGGAGCTCCGTCGCAGAATCCGACCTCGAGCTCGATGTGTTAAGAGACTCGCGCCCACCCGTGAGCCCCAAAAGTCACAGACCGCTGACCGTCACCGCGTTGCTCTTGGCGATGTTCATGTCCGCCATGGAAGCGACCGTCGTCGGAACAGCGATGCCGACGATCATCGCCGACCTCGGCGGCATCACCGTGTACGGGTGGGTTGGCGCGGCCTATTTGCTCGCTTCCACGGTCTCCGTTCCGCTCTATGGAAAAATTGCCGATCTCTTCGGCCGAAAACGGATCCTTTTGTTCGGGATAGTTCTCTTTTTGCTCGGCTCCACCGCGAGCGGATTTGCGACGAATATTTGGATATTGATCGCCGCGCGCGCTTTGCAGGGTCTCGGCGCGGGCGCGATGCAACCCATCTCGCTCACGGTCATCGGCGATATTTTCACCATCGAAGAGCGCGGAAAAATTCAGGGCGTTTTCGGCGCCGTTTGGGCGATCGCCGGAATCGCCGGCCCGCTGCTCGGCGGGACGATTGTTCATTATTGGTCATGGCCCTGGGTATTTTGGATCAATATTCCCTTCGGCTTGGCCTCGATGTGGATTTTGGCGCGCAACTATCACGAAAAAATTGCGCCCCGCGAAGAGACACACCTCGATTGGTTGGGCGCGTTGGTCCTCATGTTCGGCTCGCTCTCCCTGTTGTTGGGAGCCTCCCGAGAAATCCCGCTGCTGACCATTCCGCTGGGCATCGCCCTCTTCGCGGCGTTTGTGGTCATTGAAACACGCGCCAAAGATCCGGTTCTCCCGCTCTCCATGTTGCGCGGGAAAACTATCTTGGTGGCCACGATCTCCTCCAGCCTCCTCGGCGCGACGATGATGGGAACGCTGATGTACATCCCGCTGTTCGGCCAAGGCGTGCTCGGTTTGGCCCCCGCGGATGCCGGTGCAGCGATCGCTCCCATGCTGGTCGGATGGCCTGTTGCTTCGGCGATCACCAGCCGTATGTTGACGCGGATCGGCTTCCGAGCGCCGGTGATCCTCGGCTCGGTGATCATCGCCGTTTCGCTGGTAATCTTCGCCTATATCGCGGGGCACGGACCTTCGCTGCGCAGTATTCAGGTCGTGATGACCATCTATGGTCTGGGAATGGGTTTCGCGAATACGGCGCTGTTGATCGCGGTGCAGAGCGCAGTCGAGTGGGGGCAACGCGGCGTCGCGACGGCAACGACGATGTTCTCGCGTTCCATGGGCGGCGCGCTCGGAGCCGGCGGATTGGGAGCTGTCCTTGCGGTCAGTTTAGCTACGACGATGCGGCCCGAAGATGTCACGCATCTTTTGGATCCGCACCGCGGCGCGGATCATGCGGCCGCGAGCCCGGAGATCGTCGCTGCGCTGAGCTCAGCGCTGACGGGAATCTTTTGGATCGCCTGTATCCTCGGCGTTCTGAATGTCGTGGTGGTCGCGTTTTATCCGCGAAGAGAGATAGAGGCGGACTCAGGCGTTCTTCCGCAGGGCGCGGACATCGGGGAGGTTGGCCCCTGAAGTATCCACGCCAAGCGCGTGCAGAATTCCTGAGTACACATATTTTTCTTCCATCACGGTACCCGGACGCGGCACGCCCTGCGGATCTTCCGGGTCATATCCATAAGTAAGGCCGGTCGTCGGGTCGACGCCGCCCAATATCTTATTTCCGTTCGCCAGCGGCGACACGATCGCAAATCCGTTGTTCAGATCGTGCGAGGTACCGAAATTGTCGGCGCCGTCCGGGCGGCGTTTGGTGCGTCCGAACTCCGTAGCGAAGTAGATCATCGAGCGATCCCAGAAACTCTCGCCGTTCGCGAACTCTTGGCCCTTGAGCAGTGTGATCAAACGATCGGCGATGCCCAACAAACGATCCCACATCACCGCCTGCGCTTCGCGGTGTGAGTTGTGTGAGAAGTCGAAGGCCAGCGGTGGATTCACGATACGAAGCCCGTCGAGCAACACGTTGAATGACGGCGAGATCGTCACCACCGTGGAGACGCGATTCTTGATCAACAAAAACGCGAGCGCTGCCTGCGCTTCGAGCGGATCGGTCGCGAAATCCGGAAACGCCGAGCGCACCGCTTCACCGTCCGGAGATTCCGCCAACCCATACTCATCGAGCGGAACCGCCGTACTATCCGGATAGACGTTCAGCTTGGAGATGAGATCGAGCGCTTCGAGATCGTGCTGACTATCCCGCTGCTCACTCCACAACGCGAGCCGTTCACTCTGTTTGAACGTGCGATAGAACTTCGATTCCGGATCGAGCTTCTCGTTACGCAGCCGGCGCGCGAGCGCGATCCGTTCTTCGGAGGGGAGATTTTTGATCCCGCGTTTTCCGTCGAGGCTGAGCGGCCACAAAGCCGCCTGCGCCACCGGTTCGTTCAGCGCCCACGAAGGAAGCGAACGATCCGTGCCGTGCTGAATATAACCATCGTTGGCCATATTCACGTTCGGCAGCGGCATCCCCGACCCGTATTCGACGGCCATCGCTTCTTGGAGCGTACGGCCGTTCCAAATCTCATTGCCGGTGAGCGCGCGTTTCTGCGCGATCGTATGATTCACGCTGGTACCGGTCTGCGTCACGACCATCAGATCGTCTTTGTGCCGAGTGACAAAGTTCGACTGGTTCGCCGTGAAAGGAAACGGAATCGGCCCGACCGCATTCCGGCGAAGATCGACCGCGCGAATATTTGTACCTTTGATCGTTTTGACTTCGTTGTCCGGGAAACAGTTCAACGTCGGTGCAGCGGCACCGGCTTCGGACTGACGAATGGCCAAGAAACTATCGATCAATGAGCAGCCACCGGCCGCGCCGATGACGATCAAAAATTTCGGTTCCTTGACCTGCGCATGACCGCGTTTTTCCGCGAGCAGAGAGGTGAGCCCGGCTGCGCCACCCGCGGCGCAGATCGACAGGCTCTTCATCAATTGTCTTCGATTGAGTCGCATTAAGAGCTGTCCTCCGGATCAGTAGAAAAGAGACTCCATGCTCGAGAGCACGGAGAAACAGGAAAGAAGCGCCCAATCGCGAGCGACATCGCCGCCGGCCGTGCCCTTCAAATCAGTATGGAACGATTTCAAGTGCGCGATCTCCTCTGCGGTCGGCACGCGTTGGAGCGCTCCTTTGTAGAGTCGATCGATCGACGCACTGACGCCGGGGGCTTCGAGATCGCCGAGCTCTCCGCTCGGATCGACCGGAAGATCTTTGAACAACACCGCCGCGCCGGGATTTGTGAAGTCGCGGGTCACGCGTACTTCACATCCAGAGAGCACCAAACGATCGACCGCGTTCGGAGCGGTGATCGTCGTATTCGCCAAACCTTCACGAAGGCCGAGTGAGTATGGCTCGACACCGCCGAGCGCGATGGTGTGCACGAAGTCGGTGCAAGAATAACGGCCGAGCTCGTTGCACACTTCGCTGGGCGCCAGGCCCAAAGCTTGAGCGATGTCGTTGAGCAGACGTTCATTCCGCTTGAATCGCAGCGTCGCTTTTGCCGACTCGGGAAATGCGGGTGTCACGATGCCGCCGTCTGGAACGACGCCGCCATCGACGGATGTTCCGCCGTCATCGACGACGGCGATGCCGGCATCGCTCGTAGGTCCCGGGTCGATCGGTTTCTCTTCCGTACATGCTGTACCGAAGATCAGTGTCGCGGCGAGCGCGAGCCCATATTGATGACTACGGAACACCGTACGCCTCCGTCTTGATCAGCGCATGGAGCATTTTTTCCACGCTGTAATTGTGCGTCGACTTCAGCTCGCGCCACAGCGCTTCGACTTCTGCAGCTTCGGATGCGCGCGGTTCGCGACCGATCAGCAGGCGCCAATAATCCATGACTGTCGCTGAGGCGAACTCATCGCTGTTCGCAGCGACTTGAGCCCACTCGACGAGGTTCGCGACGGGTTGGCCGAGGATATATCCAGCCTCGGGCATCGCGACGATATTCGGTCCTTCACCTCGGAAATCATCCTCGATGCGCATCGCATCATACGAACCGACGCGCCCCGTGAGACCGTGATAGTTCTTGAAAGGATAGGAGAGCGGATCCAGCGTCGAATGACAGTTGCGACACGTCTCTTGCTCGTTCACACCCTTCGCATCGTAGTCGACTGGTTCGCCGGGGATCGGGCTCAAACCTTCGAGCCTCGCAATATCCCGTCCGAGGAAAGAGCGGTACGCCTGCGCCGCAGCAGTCCGGGGCAGCGCGGTGAACATGACGTTGTAGACCAAATTCCAGCGCGTCGTGAGCAAACCCGCGCGACGATTTTCGTCGACGTCCTGTTCTCCGGTGGGCGCGCCGATCGTGTAATTCGTTCCCAGCCGGCGCACGAAATAGGTCGCCGTCAACAGCTCGCGGACGTCGCGATCGTTCGTGTTCGCATAAACGAACAGATTGTAGTCGTCGTAATAATCTGCGAGCGGGATAGTTCCGCGGTCTTCACCGTTTTTGATCGCTTGGAGAGGACGAATCTTTCGGTGCGCGAGCTCCCAGAGTTGTCCGTTTTTCCCGAGCCAAAATTCGGAATCCAGACAAACATCGAGCTCACGGTCGAGCGCGGCCATCGGATCGGGATCGGCGAGGAACCCTTGAATTTCATCGAAGATCGGAGATTTTCCGCAGAAATCGAGGCGGATTTTTTTGAAGGTATATTTCGCGTCAAAAAAACAGACGTCATAGTCTGGGTTCCGGGCGAACGGCGGACAGGCGCTCGCGTCCGGGAAAGATCGATCATCTCCCGGATAAGTACCCGCGGTAATTTCATCGATATTGATGAACCCATCGCCGTCACCGTCGGCTGAACCGGCGGCTTCGAGCGCAGCAATTAAATTCGCCGCATAGTCCGCGTCCGAGAGAGGACGGGGAGCACCGGGTAAAAGAGCCGCTTCGATCGTCCGTCCATATGCGTTGCGTGCGGGCGGAGCTCCTTCGTGGCAATACGTGCACGCCGGAGCTCCTGCGAGACACGCAGGTGCATCAGGATAGTTTTCACAGAAGAGGCTCGGGCCGATCGGTTTGGCGAACGCGGGCAACGCGATCACCGCCCCGGCGGCGACGAGAAAATAGGACGACGCTTTCAGCATCAGGCTCACCTTACAACCCAACACGCCTCGTTGGCCGGAGTTGCAACCCCATCGGGCCGTGTTGCGGGCCGCCAAACCATCGGTTAGCAATCCGAGGGTGACTTCTTTCTCTGCCCTCATCGCCCGCGAGCTCACGATTTCCGAGAAAAGCGTGGGCGCGGTCATCCAATTGCTCGACGAAGGGGCTACCATTCCCTTCATCGCCCGCTACCGAAAGGAGGCGACGGGCAACCTCGATGAGGTGCAAATCCGGGCCATCGGTGAACGCCGGACTTACCTCGCCGATCTCGAAGGACGTCGCGAGACCATCCTTTCCACGATCGAATCCCAAGGAAAGCTCACGCCCGAGCTCCGCACGCGTATCGAAAAAGCGGACACCAAAGCCGAGCTCGAAGATCTCTATCTCCCATACAAACCAAAGCGGCGAACACGCGCAGCGATCGCGCGCGAGAAAGGTCTCGAGCCGCTCGCCGAGCGAATTTTGTCTCAAGCACGAAGCGGTGATCCAAAAAAAGAAGCAGCCGCTTTCGTCAGCGCCGAGAAAGGTGTTCCGGATGTCGACGAAGCATTGAAAGGCGCACGCGACATCGTCGCCGAAGTCATCGCCGAAAATGCAGATATCCGGTCGATGCTCAGGCGGGCATTCGCCGAAGACGGATTATTTATTTCTTCAGTCGTTACGGCGAAGAAAAATGAACGGACCAAATTCGAGCAATATTACGACCACCGCGAATCGATCCGACAAATACCTTCGCATCGTTTCTTGGCGATCCTCCGCGGTGAAGAGGAAGGTGTATTGAAAACGAAGCTGCAGATCGATCGCGCCAAATATCTACCTCGGATCGAACGTTCGACTCGCTTCGACGCACGTTCACCTTTTGCTCGTGAGTTGGTGTTGGCGATCGCCGATTCTCTCGACCGTTTGCTGGAGCCGAGTGTCTCCAGCGACGTCATCGGCGAGGTCAAAGAACGTTCGGATGTCGCTGCGGTGGAAATATTCGCCGCAAATTTACGAAACTTACTTTTGGCTGCGCCGCTCGGAGAAAAAAGAGTTATCGGTGTAGATCCCGGAGTGCGCACCGGCTGCAAGCTGGCAGCGACGGACGACACCGGTAAGTTTCTCGAAAATACGACGATCTATCTTCACCAAGAAGAGAACGCGAAAACGGCGCTCTTGGCGTTCGTGAAAAAACACAAACCGTCGGCGATCGGCGTCGGCAACGGCACGGGTGGGCGCGAGGCGGAGAGCTTCGTACGAAAAACACTCGCCGCCGCCGGTCTCTCGGAGATCACCATCGTCTCGGTGAATGAAGCCGGGGCTTCGATCTACAGTGCATCCGATATCGCGCGCGATGAATTTCCTGATCTGGATCTCACTGTTCGCGGGGCCATCTCCATTGCACGGCGGCTTCAAGATCCACTTGCCGAGTTGGTGAAGATCGATCCGAAATCGATCGGCGTCGGACAATATCAACACGACGTTCATCAACCGCTGCTGGCGCACAAATTGGATGAAGTGATCGAAAGCTGCGTGAACCACGTCGGCGTAGAAGTGAATACTGCGTCCGCTGCCCTGCTCTCGCACGTCGCCGGTATCGGTCCTTCACTCGCAAAAAAAATCGTCAAACATCGCGAGAAAAACGGCGCCTTCAAGAGCCGCAAAGCACTGTCCGAAGTATCAGGCCTCGGCCCGCGTGCTTTCGAACAAGCCGCAGGATTTTTACGCGTGCGCGGAGGTGTTCATCCGCTCGACGCGTCTGCGGTTCATCCAGAGCGTTATAGTTTGGTGGAGAAAATTGCCGGAGACCTCGGAGTATCGTTGCGAGTCTTGGTCGGCGACGCTGCGTTGGCCGCGAAAATTGAGCCGAAAACGTACGTCGGCGAAGGGATCGGCGAGCCGACGCTCAAGGATATCGTCTCCGAATTGAAGAAACCCGGGCGCGATCCGCGGGCGAGCTTCGAGCCGCCCAAGTTTCGTGATGATGTATCCGAGCTGGAGCACTTGTCGGTGGGAATGGAGCTCGAGGGTATCGTCACCAACGTGACTGCATTTGGCGCATTCGTCGACATCGGTGTGCATCAGGATGGGTTGGTCCACGTCTCTCAGCTCGCGGATCGTTTTGTGAAAGATCCCCATTCGATCGTAAAAGCAGGCGATAAAATCCACGTGCGCGTGCTGGAAATCGATCTCACGCGCAAGCGTATCGCACTGAGCGCACGATCGGCGCGGCCCTGATTCAAAGCCACACTCCTCAATTCCGGAAGGCGCTGACCGATCGCTATTTCTGGGATGACACCTAATCGCGTTCAACGTCGCCAGAGAGGCCGCCGCGGCTTCTCACTGATCGAAGTGATGATCTCTGCGGGGGTGCTCGGCATCGGGCTCGCCGGCGTCATCCAGCTGCATGTCAGCTCCGTGCGCGGGCTCGCGAGCGGTCGGTCGATCTCACTCGCCGGGGAAATCGCCTCGCAGCGCGTCGAATTCATCGGCGGCAGGGATATCGACGTCGCTTCGTTACCGACCTGTCCGCGCGGTGCCTCGGGTGTGGTCGATTGCCGCGCAAACAAGGGCAACTTCACCGCGACCAAGACCTGCAGCACTTGGCTCGCCGAGAGTGACGTACCGACTCCAGCGGGCCTGGAAATTCCGAGCGAGCCGAACGTCGGATATCGCCGCGACCTGGTCATCGAAGCTCATCCCGATACGCTGAATCACAACGGCTCATTCCTGGCGATCGTCTCCGTCTGTTGGCGCGATTCCAGTGGAAATGTGCAGCAAATTCAGTCGCAGCGACTGTTGATCCCGGGAATTTGATCATGAGAGCTCCTCGTAAAAATCGCGCCGGATTCACACTTTTAGAGGTGATCATCGGCGCTGCCGTTTCGATGGTCGTCTGCGCGGCCGCGTTTGCCTTCGCACAACATGAGACACGCGTGCTCGGACTGACCTCGAGCTCGATCACCATGAACCAGTCTTCACGCTCCATGGTCGACTATCTCAATGAAGATTTGCGCCACGCGGGTGCGGGCGTCGGTTACCGCCTCGATGGAACTTTCGGCGGTTTATTGCTGGGAAACTACACAGTCGACGGCGTCGCCTTCAGTGCGCAAAACTCGCGGGTCAACGTTCCGAACGCCTCGAACCTCGTCACCGACGATCTCGGAATGATGTTTGCGGATGGCGGACGCGCGACCATCTCCGACTACTCGATCGCCGGAAACGCGCAGGTTTGCGCGGGCTCCGGAATCACCGTGGGTGAGCTCGCAGTATTGCGCTCCGAAGACGCACTGGCCGCAAGAACAGTTCGCGTCGGTTCCATCCTGGCAGCGCCCTGCGGCGCCGGCGCCTGCGTCGGCGGTTGCCAAACATTGAACTGGACTGCTGTCGGCGGATTTACCTCCGACGCACTTTCCGCACAAGCGTCCTATCTTGGCGGACAGCTCAACGGTGGGTTGAAAAGCGTGGTCTGGTTCGTGGAGACCACGAACGGTGGCGGCACCGGCGGCGCGGGAAACCTGCGCCGTGCAGTATTCGACGGACGCACCGTCACCTGCACCGCCCGCAACAGCTCCTGCGGCGCGCTCATGTCGGAGAACGTCGACACGCTGCAATTTCAGGTGTGGCGTTGGGACGTACCCACGGCTTCTTGGCGCAACGTCACTGCGGGACCGCTCGATACGAGTGACCGGCTTCGCGTCGACGTCGAGCTGGTCGTGCGGTCACGTGCCGAATCAAGCCGTCCGGTCACCCCGATCACTTTGAGACTCGAGACCGCCCAATGCGTGCCGAACTGTACTGTTCGTGACCGATACGAGCGAAGGGTACTGCGTTCCAGCGTCGAAATTCGTAACTCCGGACGCATGCGTATCCGCTGAGGACAAGTCATGAAACGTGCCCACCGAAAAACCCGCGAGCAAGCGGGATTCACGTTGCTCGTCGTCATGTTGGTCATCGCCGCCATGGCTGCCGCCGGTGTCGCGGTGCTCGGGCTCGTCGACAACGAGATCCAAACGGTTGGGCGCTCGCGTGAAGAAAGCGAAGCGGTCGGCGTCGCCGAAGGCGGCGTGATGGATGCGATCGACGACGAGCTTTTGGGCTCGCAGCTGCCCGATTTCTCCACGCCGCAGCTCACGGCCACCTATCGCACGCCCGGAGCGAGCCCGTGGATCAGCACGGCACAACGCCGCTCCTATTCCACGCAGCTCCGTTTTCTCCGCGTCGTCCCCATCAGCGAGAGCTCGCAAAATTGGTCGCGCGCATTGGTTTATGAAGTCGATGGAACCGGGTCGGTCGTCGACGGCGACGCGACTGCGCAAGTTTCCGCGGAAGTTTACCGCACGATCTCTGTACCGCCGGGAACTCTGCTCCCCCGCGTGCACGCGAAGTGAGGATCAGCTGATGTTAGCCAATATTATTTTGCTCGCGCTGAATACGAGCGCGGGACAAACTCCAGACGTACTCGATATTTTTCGCACTCAGCCCAGCGCAAACATTCTTTTGTTGCTCGACTCCTCGTGCTCCATGGGCCCGATTTACGGCCGACTTCCGACGACATGTTCGTGGTTCGGCGCCAACTACAATGCCGGAAGCACCAACCTCTCGAAGAATCAGGCTGTGCGCGCTTCTCTTATCGGCTGTACCTCCGCAACGGACGGTGTACTCGATAAATGGGCGGGGACCTTGAATTTCTCGGTTGCCCACTTTGGCAACAGCGTTTCTTTGCTCGCGCCCTTTGGGTCGACTTCGTCTGCTCTGCAAACTGCAGTGAACGGCCTCGCGGTCAACGGCAGCACTCCAATGACGCTCGGTTTGCGCACGGCGGGAAACTATCTCCGGACCGCGTTCAACAATACGACCCATCCGGCCTGCCGCAAAGACTATATCGTGATGATGTCGGACGGAGAGCCGAATGGAGGCAACGCAACATTCAACTATGAGTGTACGGCACCGATCGAGAGCTTGTCCGTCTCCGCAACACAGCCGTGGAACGGTTCGCGTTATCTCTATCGCGAGCCGAATCCCTCGATCAATCCTCGTGACAGCCTCTGTACGGTCACCGGCGTGCAGCCGATCCGCACTTACACCGTCGGGTTCGAGGCGCTCGAAGAGTTCGATGAAGAGACACTTCAACGCATCGCGACCGATGGAAACGGCACCTTCTTTCACGCAACCGACATCACCTCGCTCTCCAGCGCGTTCGAGTCGATCGTCACCAACATCGTCTCCCGGGGTTACGTGGGCTTCACGGCTCCTTCCGTCCAGACGAACGGTCTATTTGCGGACAACTATGTCTACGCCACGGCGTTCAAACCGGCGCTCGGCATCTGGCCGGGCAGCGTGAAAAAGTTCTGCGTTTCTCCTGCGAAGCTGGCCAACGGCAGATACGACACTGCAATTACCAACTGCATCTTCCGCTCGACCGATGGAACGACGCTGATCACCAACAGCTCTCCTCAGGATCTATTCACTTTTATTTCTTCGGCCTCCGCCACCTCAGGTGGCACCGGCCAGGTGTTGTTCAGCCAGATGGGTGCGGGAGCGAACGGAACGCCGGTGGCGCCATACTGGGGTCGCCGCAATATTCTCACTTGGCGTGACGGCGGAACCTACGTGCCGGTGGAACAGAACAGCTGGCGCAGCGAAGACACTTGGGCAAACGGCTGTGACCATAAGAAGCTGATGAACTTCATGCACGGCTATACTTATGACGCGAATTGTACCACTGGAAATCCTGTCGCGATGCGCGACTGGACTTTGGGCGCAGCAATCAACAGCAGTCCTGTCTTGCTGAAATACGGACCTTGCCACACCGCGGCGGACGTCCCGATCCCCGGTAATTGTTATGTCGCCTCCGGAATGAACGACGGCATGCTGCATTTCTTCGACGCGGCAACGGGCCGAGAGACCTCGGCGCTGGTCCCCTCGGAGCTATGGAAACCGAATCGTGTCTCGACGAATATGGTCGACGAGATGGTCGATCAACCGGTCGCTGCGTTGACCCATCGTTATTACGTCGATGGAAACATGCGCCTTCTCCACGACGACACCGATGGCGACAGCATCATCGACAGCAGTGAAGATGCACGTTTGGTGTTCGGCCTCGGACGCGGTGGATATGCATACTATCAAGTGCGAGTATCGACGTTGGCCAGCGGCCTGATCACTGCAAACGCGAACCCGGTCTATCCGCTGTACGCAAAACGCGGAACCGCTTTCGAAGAGCTTCGTGAAACGTGGCATGCGCCGTACTTCGGCCGTGCTCGCATCAACGGCAACAACCTGAAGATCGCCGCTTTCGGCTCGGGTCACATCCACACCTTGGATGAGCCGACGGCGATCATGGGCTCGCAGCCGGTGGGGCTCCAAGCCGACCGCAACATCACCACGATCAACAACGTCACCTGTAGCGGAGCGTCCGGTTTTGCCGCGTACAACGGTCTCGCCTCGAACGGCACGAACTTTTGTACCGCGACCTATCGCCCGACTTGCCTCGGCACGCGTGCCAGCCCCTGCTACGACACCGGATATTGGTCGACGAATCCCGCGACGACTGTTCCCATGAATACGCAGTTCGGACCTCTGCGCTTCGCAACGGCGGGACAACGAGGAGCGGCTTACCGCCTGCGTTTCAATCGCTTCGGGCTCGGCACGAACGACATCCTCGAAATCAAAGATGCGCAAGGTCGTGTAGTCTACACATACAGCGGTGCGCAGCTGAATAACGGCGTGAGCGACTGGATCTATGACGAAGACAACGGTGGCTTCTACGTCAGCTTCAGCACGAACGGCATCGATAGCTTACACGTGGGCTTCGATCTCGCGTCGATCGACTGGGTTCCTTTCGACAACGACGCCGCCGTCGCTGCCCACAATCCGACGTTGTTCGTGGTCGACAACGACAAATGGAATGGGCCGGCACCGCGCTCCTTCACCGGCCCGGCTTCGGGCGCGGTGGTCATGCGTGTCGCACGAAACTGCAACTCGACGGATACTGGCACCTGTATCGATCAGACTCGTGTGCCCGCACTTGCACAGTTGGTCTGCCCGATCACCGCGGAGGTCTCCGCCTACACCGAAGGGGACACGATGCGCGCCCTGTACTTCGGTACAGAGTGCGGAGAGATCTGGAAGCTCTTTTCGAATGACGGTGGCTTCAACTGGGACGTCCGGCGTATCTTGGCGCTGAACACCACCGGCCGCACCGGACAGTCGAAGAACTTCCGCAAAATCATGCGGAAATTGGATATCGTTCCCACGACCTGTTCGGGCACACGTTCGGTCGGCATCTACTTCGGCACCGGGAACGAACAGCGGCCGCAGGCGCAAGACGAGCTGGCCGACATCGCCCTGAACGACGGACGCGACGTGGTCGGCGTCGTCTGGGACAACGGTTTGATCAACGACCTACGCGTCACCAATCTGCAGGACATCACCGCGACGAGCTACAACACACTCAGTGCGCGCACGATCGCCGCGAACGGTCGCAGCGGATGGTACATGCGACTTCCTGCGCAAGAACGTATGTTGCGCGATCCGCTGGTCTTCGAGGGTGTTGCGTACTTCAAAACAAGACAGCCGACGAGTAATGCGACCGAGTGTACGGAAGGAAGCGGCACTGACGTCGTCTATGCAGTGAACAACTGCAACGGCGACGCCGTCCGCGACTCGAACGGAGACGGAACCATCAACAACGCGACTGATCGCACGGCATGGTCGGGCACCACCGACATCGGAGCAAACTTGTTGGTGTTCACTCCGAAGAACGACGCACCGATCCTCTCTATCGCACCCACGGACGAAACCGCAGCCGGCCGTCTCAACACCACCCGCCCGCGCAACGTCCCGCGCGTTTATCAATGGCGCCAGCCGACCCGCGACTGAGGTAAGTCATGAAATCGCTCATTGTATTACTCTTGCTCTCGCAAGCTCCACTCACTGCGCGAGAGGACCGACCCGAGCTTCGCGAAAAATATTTGGCGCTGACTCAAGATCCACCTGCTCCGCCGGCACGCGAGATGGCCGTGAAGGCGCTTCGCGAGGGCTCCCAGGAGACGCGGACGTTCTACCTATATGCGGTGATCGATCGCTCCGTGATGATCAGCTACGACGTCGCCAAAGAGAACTATCACCTTCTGGAGAGCATCGGCGCGCAGCACGTCGCGCGTGAAGAGGAGATCGCTCACAACACGATCTACAACGGGCGCTACTACCGTATGATCCGCCTCGCAGAAAATGCGCCGGCGGAAGACGTGCTTCAGAAGTCGCTGGGACAGCCGATGAAATTTGACGTCGCAATGATGAGCGACGGCCGACAGGCCGTGCTCGATGTGAGGCGTCCATGAAAAAGAGCTCCCGAAAAGGTTTCACGATGATCGAGATGGTCGTAGCGACTGCGCTGATCGGCGTAGTGAGCGCGATGGCCGTCCCGCTGTTCGGTCGCTTGCAGCGCACGCAACAGTTTCGTGACACCACGCGGCATCTCTCTTCCGCGCTACTGAGCGCGAAGAGCCTAGCCGCGACCGGGAGGCGCCAGGCGGGCTGGGCCGGCACGGATCGCGTGACCACCGCCGGAGTTCACGTCTTGAGCGCGAATTCTTATGTCGTGTTCATCGACCGCGACGGAGTGCGCGACGGCGACGAAATCATCGTCAAAACGGTGATCCTCCCAAACGCGATGAGCATCGTTTCGCCGGCGGCTGGCCAAGAGATCAGGTACCGCGGCAATGGGACTGTGGCAAATCCACTCAACGTCACGCTGCTCGATACCGAGCGTAACCGCCGACGAACGATCGTCATCAGCGGCGGCGGGGCCGTTCGCATCGACTAAGTAATCGTGTAAGCTCCCCGAAGTGGCGACACGAACGCTGCTTTTGATCGACGATAGCGAAACCTATCGACGGAAGCTCAAGCTCGCGCTCGAAGCCGCCGGTTTTTCGACTCTGGAAGCCGTCGACGGCGAAGCTGGATTCAAGCTCGCGCGAGAACATCGCCCGCATGCTGTCCTCGTGGACAGCAGCCTCCCCAGCATGGACGGTGCGATGATCGTGCGCCGCCTGCGGCTTGACCCCGAGCTGCGCAAGACACCTTGTCTATTGCTCGCAGAACACGGCGACGCGAGCGCGGAGGTTCGTGCGCTCGACGCCGGCGCGGATGCGTTCGCCTTTAAAAACCAAGAGCTCGATCTCATCGTCGCCCGCGTGACCGCGATGATGCGTGCTTCCGCTCCGGAAGCGGGCCAGTTGGCGAACAAGCCCAAACATCTCTTGGTCGTCGACGATGACTCTCTGTACCTCGATATGATCACGGATATTCTCCGGGACGACGGCTATGAAACTCACCGCGCCGGCTCGGGGGAGGCTGCGCTGGAGGTGCTTTCCACGATCAATGCAGATTGTATCTTGCTCGATCTGATGATGCCCGGCATCGGCGGGATCGAAACGTGCCGTCGCATCAAACATAGTCCCGGTATTCGCGACATTCCGCTCGTGCTCGTGACCTCGCTCGGCGATCGCGACCTCACGCTCGAAGGTTTCGCGGCGGGTGCCGACGATTTCGTCCTCAAAACCGACGATCCTTCGCTTCTGCGTGCACGCGTGCGCGCGCAAGTTCGGCGCAAACAATTCGAGGACGAAAATCGCCGCATGCGCCACGAGGTCGCGCAACAACAACTCGCCGACACACGTGCGGACCTCCTCGAAGATCTCCAGCGAAAGAACAAAGAGCTGGAAGCATTCGGATACTCCGTCTCTCACGATCTGCGCGCTCCGCTGCGCGCCATCGACGGTTTCGGCCGCGCGCTCGAAGAAGACTGGGGCGCCAAGCTCGACGATCATGCACGTGATCTGCTGCGCCGCATGTTGGCGGCCTCGAAACGGATGGGCGAGCTGATCGATGATCTCTTGCGACTGTCGCGCGTCGGGCGAACGGATCTCCGGCGCGAGCCGGTCGATCTCGCGGCGCTCGCCAAAGTCGTGACGTCGGCGTTGGAAAAATCGGCGCCCGAGCGGCGCGTAGAGATCGTCATGCCCGCGAATCTCACCGCCGACGGGGATCCTCGACTCTTGCGCTTGTTGTTGGAGAATCTGCTCGGAAACGCGTGGAAGTTTACGGTTCGCAATCCCGCGGCACGGGTGGAGCTCGGCTGCCGGGTCGAGGGCGGCGAAACTATCTATTTCGTGCGGGACAACGGCGTCGGATTCGATATGGGATTTGCTGGCAAACTATTCACTCCGTTTCATCGCTTGCACGCGGAAGTCGACTTTCCGGGCACCGGCGTAGGTCTGGCGACAGTCTACCGAATCATCGATCGCCACGGAGGTCGCATTTGGGCGGAGAGCGCGCCGAACAAAGGGACGACGTTCTCTTTTACTTTGCCGCTTTCCCGCGCCGGCTGACGACGACCAACCACGCAGGCATCAGCAACAATGCTGCGGCCAAACAGGTCAGCTCACCGATCACCGCAATATTTCCGAACGAGATCAGCGCACCATTCCGCGCGACCAACAAGGACGCATACCCAATGACCGTCGTTATCGAGCACAAAATCACTGCGCCACCGGTGCTGGAGATGGTGTCGAAAACCGCGACCGCCGCTTCTTTGGTTTCGCGCTCGAGCCGATATCGTGAGTATGTATTCACTGCGTAATCGATGCCGATACCGAAGGTGATCGGAAGCGCGATGAAATTCAGGAAATTGATTTTGATGGCGAAAAGATCGAGGAGAGCGCCCAACCAAGCGATACCGATCAAGAGCGCGCCGGCGACGACTGCGACGTGCCCGATCCTGCGGTACGCCAGCAGACAGAGAATGATCACTCCAATGAACGAATAGGCAGTCGCACGCGGACCATCACGACTGATCGCTTCGACCATATCCGCGTAGATCACGAAATTGCCCGAAGACTCCACGATTCGCCCGTCCGGCAAGCGGATCGCGCGCAGCGAATCCGCCACCCGTTTGATTTCATCCGCGTGGTAGAGATTCAGCTTCATATTCGGTAGCGCGAGCACGATGCGTCCTTCGCGGCCATCGAGCTCACGAAAGTCTGCGCGCACGCTCTCCGGCAGATCGGCCGCGGTAAATGGTGCGAGATCCGCAGGTGGCCGGTGTTCAGCGGCGAGCTTCCGTTTGTCCGGCTCGAGATTCGACAAAAGATCGTCGGTGAGCACCGCACGAATCTTCTTCAAGACCTCGAGCTTCTTCTCCTGATCGCGCGGGACCATGTTGGTCAGCGCAGTGACGTCAGCCAAAGGACCGAGCTCTCCACCTTCTTTGATCGCTTGATTCAACGCATCGACGATCAGCGGCACGTCTTCGTCTTTTTCGGCGATGATCACCTGCGGCTCTTGATAGAGCCCGAAGATGTCGTCGACCTTTTTCGCGACCTGCGCCGAGCCACTGGTCAACGCGAGCTTGCTGCGCAACTTGTTGAAGTCTTTCTCGAAGGGGTCGTCGAGATAACGTACGCTCAGCCCGATCGAAATAATGCCCGCGAGCGTTCCCACCACGACGATCGGCGTCGCAAATTTCACGATCATTCCGGCGGGAATCCGTGCCAGCGCACCCGGTTCGATCAAACGAAGCTCTTTTGCCGGATCGAGCGGGAACATGCGTTCGACGCTGAGGATCAGCGGCGGCATAATCAAAAACGTCGCTATCCAGCAGAACACCATCCCGATGCCGCCGATGATGCCGAAGTGTTTGAACCCGAGAAAATCGGTGGCCATCAACGAGCCGTAGGCTACGGAGGCGGCGACCGCGACCAGTCCGGTCGCTTTCAAAGTATATCGGACCGCGCGTTCGACCGCATCGTCAACGCTGATTCCACTCCGCCGCTCCTCGATATATCGCGCCAATAGTATGAGTCCGAAATTGATGCCATTGCCGGGGACAATCGGGCCGAGAAATGCGGACGAAGCATTCAAATAGCCGACCAATAGGTAACTCGCCCCGAAGGTCCACGCGCATCCAACGATCACCGGGATGGAGATCAAATACAGCGCGCGGAAACGCCGGTAATAAACGACCACCACCAGCGCCAAGAGCACGGCGACGATGATCGAGCCGAGCGCGAGATCTTCGATCAAGGAGGTATGTTCTTCGACGATATTTTTGACGTCCCCGCCGAGGCTGACCCTCATTTCCGGGTGGAATTTTGCGGGATCTATCCGAGCGATCGCCGCTTCTACCGCCGTGATCAACTCGAGATTTGCGTCGATCCCGAACGCCAAACCATGTTTGCGCAATAATATCGCCAGCGTCTTTTGATCTTGGCTCTCGAAATAGTCTCGCGGAAATCGGTTGGCGAGCTCGAACTTACTCGAATATTTTTTCTCGATATCCGAGAGATCGAGCTCGACCGGCCCCTTATCGTCGAGATCGACCAAGAGAGGATTCGCGCGCGCGCGGGCATCGTTTGCAGCGTCTTCAAGGCGTTCGAGGATCGTCTCCAAGTCTTCGAGATCGACGAATAGATGTTTGCGCTCTTTGAAGAATTCTTTCTCGGTCCCGATCTTGTTGCGGATCGATCGGACCGAAGGATGAGACCGCATCGCCTCGACCAACACGTCCGAGAATCGGCGGTTCGCGTCGGGATCAGGTGACTCCACGACCATCGAAAGCTGTGAATATCCCCCGAAACGCCGCTCCAGCTCGCGCAACGTCTGGACCGACCGCGCGCTCGCCGGGAGCAGCTCGCGAATGTCGGCGCGCACGTTGGCGAACAGCAGCACCGAAAAATATCCCATGGGGACTGCCGTCAGAAGCGAGAGGAGGACGACCAAACCTGGGCGTGCCACCAGGCGTGTGTAGAGCGCACGATACATCGAATTCTCGTCGTCGCAGGTTCCGCTCGAGGTGACAACCCATTGTGTGGCCTGATAAGCGAGCCAACATGGAGCGGCAATACTGGCTATTGAACCCGGGCCCGGTGAACACGTCGGAGGCGGTGAAGCGTGCGGCGTTGCGCCCCGATCTCTGCCATCGCGAACCGGAGTACACGAAGCTGATGGCGGACGTGCGCCGGAAGTTGCTCGAGGTCGCGAATGTCTCCGGCGAAAACTATAAGTCAGTCCTGATCGCCGGATCAGGTACCGCTGCGCTCGAGCTCGGCGTGAGCTCACTGATCCACGCCGGCAAGAAGATCCTGGTGATCATCAACGGCGTTTACGGCGAACGTATCGAGAAGATCGCCGACATTCACGGGATCGCCAAAAAAACGATCGTCTCCGCCTGGGGGGAACGGCCCGATCTCAACGCGGTCGACCGCGCTCTCGCCGACGACCCGGAGATCGAAGTCGTCGCGCTCATCCACCACGAAACGACGACCGGCCTCCTCAATCCGGTCGCCGAAGTCGGCGAGCTCTGCAAAAAACACGATAAGTTGTTCTTCCTCGACTCTATCTCCGCGTTCGGTGGCGAACAGGTAGACTTGGAAAAATCTGGGATCGATTTTCTCGCCTGCACCGCGAACAAGTGCCTGCACGGCTTGCCCGGCGTCGCTTTTCTACTGATCTCTGGTCGCGGCGAGAAACACATCGCCGACATCCCCGCGCGTTCGCTCTATTTCGATCTCAAGAATTACATCGCGCAGCAGGACAAAGGCACGATCCCGTTCACGCCCTGTGTACCCGGCATGTACACACTCGACGTGGCGCTCGACGAAGTCCTGGCCGAAGGGCCACAAAATCGCATCAATACTTATCGCGAACGTGCGGCATTTCTGCGCAAAGAGCTCGGTGCGCTGGGGATGCAGCTCTATTTGGATCCTCGGTTTCTTTCGAACACCATCACCACGTTCAAGCTTCCGAGCGGTGTGAGTTACGATCAATTGCACGACGCCCTCAAAGCCGACGGTTTCGTCATTTACGCAGGCCAGGGTAAGTTGGCCTCGGAAATATTCCGCGTGGCGAACATGGGGAACGTTCCGATGAGCGCCTACCGCGAGCTGGTCGACAGCGTGCGTCGTTTTCTCGATTCCCGCTCATGATCCTCACCATCAACGACCGCAACTATCAAACGCCGGCGAAACCGTCGGTCGCGATCTGTATCGATGGTTGCGACCCCGAATATTTGCGCGACGGGGCCCTATTCGAAAGGCCAGGTTTCTTCGCGCACGCGGAAGCGGTGGTCCCGACGTTCACCAACCCGAACAACGTCTCGATCATCACCGGGGCTCCGCCCTCGAAACACGGCATCTTCGGCAATCACTTTTGGGACGAGAAGAAGAACGCCGACGTCCCGATGAATACACGCGGATATTTGCGTTGTCCGACGATCCTGGAGACTTTCGCAAACGCGGGCACACGTGTGTTGTCGGTGACCTCGAAAAAGAAACTGCTCGCATTTGTTTCTCCGGGAACCGCCGGCCGGGCGACCTCGGCGGAAGATCACGGCGTCGATATCTATTCTCCTGAAGCGTCACTCTGGGTCTTCGATCAAGGAATCGAAGCGGTCGAGAAGAACACGGCTGACCTGATCTATTTATCGACCACGGACTACGTACAACACAAACACGCTCCGGGCAGCACCGAGGCGCGTGCCTTTCACGACGCGATCGCCGCACGTTTGAAGAAGCTCGACGCACTCGGGGCGCGTTTTGCGGTCACCGCAGATCACGGGATGAACGCCAAACCGAACATCCTGTACCTTAGACCAGTATTGGAACAAGGGCTCGGCTCGAAGAGCTTTCACCTCGCACTGCCGATCACCGATCCCTACGTCGTCCATCACGGCGCGCTCGGCGGTTGCGCGATGATCCACCTCGACGCCGCCGACCGCGATCGCGCCCGCGATTTCCTCGGTGCCACGCCGGGGATCGACCGCGTTTTGGGCCGCGTCGAAGCCGCGAAGCTCTTCGAGCTGCCCGAAGATCGCATCGGCGACCTGATGGTCCTCGGCGACAAAAACACCGCGCTCGGAATGAGCGAAGCGGAGCACGACCTCGCGGCGCTCGGAACAACGACATTGCGTTCACACGGAAGTGAGCACGAACGCCGTGTTCCGCTGCTGACGAATTTTCCGGTGGAGTGGAGCGGTCCGCTGAAGAATTGGGACCTATTTGCGCTCTTGCTCGGCGCCTGAATCTTAGGACTCCTTAGACCGTGACTTCGCGCGCTGCTTCTTCTTCGTTCAAACGCGGCGCGAACCACAAGACGGTCAACAAGAACAGATTCGCCGGAACGATCGAGAGCACGAAATACAACAGATACGCTTGCGGCACATACGCCACGAGCAAGCCGGAGAGCACCATCGCCAAGTGTTGATGTGTCGGGCCGACCCACTGCGCACGGCGGAAACAGAGATATCCACCGGGACGGCGCTTGCCGGAGTATTTCTTGATCCCGTCGACATAACTCTTGAGCAACCAAAACAAGAAGCGATCCCAGAGATTTTTCGGCTCATCGATATGTTCGGTGAGCTCGCGATCTATCGAAGCCGCTTTCAAACGCTGTTTGATGTCGTCGACCACACCGCTGCGCCACGCAAACGAAGCACCGGCGGCGAGCGCGATGAGGAAATTGGTGAACGGCGTGAGCTCATAACCGTAGAGCACCGCACCTTCGCGATTCATGTGCAGTAACATGCCGAGGTGCACCGAAACTGCGGTCACCAAATCCGCCATGCCGTCTAAAATGCGCCCTCGCCACCCGCCACCGCCGCGTTGCCGGGCGATCTCACCATCGGCGCAGTCGAGCACCATCATGGTGAACAGGAGAATTGCGCCGTATCCCGGAATCGGCCAAGGCATCATCATCGACGCGCCGGCCGCCATTCCGCACAGGCCGGCGAGACCGCTGACCTGATTGGCCGAAATGGTCGTGCGCATGAACCATTTCGCGACCAACTTACCCAGTGGCCGACAGACCAGGGCGTCGAAGGACTCGTCGAGGCTTTTGCCTTTATTCGGAGTGTTCATTTTGCGGTGCTCCGCGTCTCGAATAAAGGGGGCAGCGTAGGCGCGACTTCTTCTCGCGCTTTCCGCAAATCCTCCGCAAAGTCGATCTCCGTCCAGTTCAGGTCGTCGACTCGTTCGAAACCAACTTCAACCATTTTGAAGAGGCGATTGAGCGCCTCCTCATATTCGTTGTTCTCGCCCTTCTCTTTTATGGTTTCGTCGATTGCGGTCCGCAGCGCCGGCAGATGTTCGCGCGCGACCCGGAAGAAACCCACCGATTCACCTTGTACGTCGAACTTTCCGAGATGCGATACCCGGCGCGCGATCACATGCGCGCGCGAATTCTGCGTGCCCACCGTCATCTCTTCGCCGCTCTCTTCGCTGGTTGCGTCGATCAACAAACACGAACGATGTTTCGTGTTGAAGAGCCGGCCCAACACATCCGGGTGATAGATGACGTCCGTATCCATAAAGATCACGTCATCATCGACACCTTCGAGACCGACGCGCAGGGATACGATCGAACCCTGCCGATAATTCGAGTTGAGCCGCGTAGTCAGCGGTGTCTTCGGTGCGAGCTTCTTCAGCTCTGCTTCGATCATTTCCGAGAGATGGCCGACGACGATCGTAATCTTGTCAGCCCGATTCCTCTCGGCGTGAAGCAGATGGCGCTCGAGCAAAGTATGCCCATCGACGTCCATCAGACACTTCGGACGTTCCTCGGTGTACGGCGCCAACCGCTTCCCGACCCCGGCCGACAACAAAATTACGTGCATCGCTCAAGCCCTTTCAGTCGCGCGCGTCCGCATCCGTTCGGTCAAAGCCGGCGGCTCGATGTCGATACGCGCGATGCCGGCAACCGTGCCCGGCTCCACCGTCGCCAACAAAAACGAAGGACCTTCCGAACCCACCAATTCTTTCATGGCGCGACGGAGCTCGTCCGCAGATTCCGCACGAAAGCTCCGGCGATAACCGGCCGCCAAAGCGACTTTTTCGATGGGGATTTTCGGAGAGATCGTTTTCTGGCTCCCCGTCGATGCATGCGCCCCGTTATCGAGACAAATATGCACGAGGTTTTTCGGCTGATCGGCGGCCACCTGAGCGAGGTTTCCGAAACCCATCAAAGTGTTTCCGTCACCCTCGATCACTGCGACTTTTTTATCCGGCCGCGTATGGGCCAAACCGAGCGCGATCGCCGGCGCGATACCCATGGAGCCGATCATATAAAAATGTTCCGGACGATCGCGGACCGAGAAAACTTCGCGGCCGATCATCCCGTTGCACACGACGATCAAATGATCAGCGAGCGCCTCGAGGACGATCGGCAGCGCTTCCAACTTCATCATGCGGCTCAAGCGAACACCCCTTTCGGTGCGACCAAAGCCGCGGGACGGCGGCGCGAGGTGATAGCTTTGTCGAGACGGTCGAGCTGTTCGGTCATCTTCGACGGGTCGGCGATCTCGTACGGGATCTCCAATTCATCGAGAATCTGCATCATCACTTTTCCCATGCGAATGTGCTCCGGCGCGTCTTTGCCACCTTCGCCGCGCCACGAAACCACGATCAAAGTCGGGATTTCGTAGATCTCATTCAACGACGCCAACGCGTTGTAACAAACGCCGAGACCGGAGTTTTGCATGAGTACGACGGATTTTTTTCCGCCCAGATGCGCTCCGGCACAAAGACCGACAGCGATGTCCTCGCGGACAGCTGGCACATAGTCTAGGTTTTTGTTCGACTCCAGCTCGGAGAACAAACCGCCGAGCAGAGAGCACGGAACACCAGAGAAAAAGCCGTAACCGCGCGCGGTCACCGCCTCCAAGAATTGGAGAGAGTGTTCACGGGCTTTGGGTGATGCATGTTCGGACACGAAATAGCTCCTTCGAATCGCTTTGACCACTTTGGCATCCCACCCCAAAGGGGCGGGGATGCGTCCTCGACGAGCTAACGAAGCGACGCCCAGGCGCGCTGATAGTCTTCGAAGGAATCCACTTCCATCCAACCTTTGTAGATTTCGACAGCGTTCACTTCGACGCCCGACTCGATCACCTCTTGGAGGAGATCGGTGAGCGTCGCCTTCTTCAGCTCGCCCGCCTCGTGGAAGCCGCCCTTGGTGCGTTCGGTGGCGCGGCTCCAAGCATCGCGCAGCGCCCGGCCGCCTTTTTCGTTGAGCATCATCATGCCGACGAACTCGCCGTTCGCTTCGCTCGGATTGATCTTCGCGCCGATGCGGCGAATCTTGCGCGTATCTTCGCTGGTGACGTAGCGGACGCCGTCGGTCGCGCCCGCCGGGACTTCGCCGACGACATAGTCACGCGCGCGCGCCGCACGTTGATCGGCGCTGCGATCGCCGAGCGAACGATCCACCACCACGGTGATGTCGGCCGTCGAACGCAGTAATTTTTCCATCACGGCTTGTTCGAACAAAATATCGCCGTAGAGAACGACGACGCGGTGATCGAGCTCTTGCGCCGCTTTGAACAAGCTGACGACTTCGCCGGTCGTGGCGAACTCATCATTGTCGTAGGTGCGGATGTTCGGGAGCGCGATCGCTTCTTTCTTGTATCCGCGCACCACGGCGACGTCTTTGATGTTGCAGTGATTGAGCGCGTCGATCTGGCGCTCCAGGATCGATTTTCCGCGAATATCGAGCATCGCGCGCGGCGTATTTTCGGTGAGCGGGCCGATGTTTTCGCCGCCGGCCGCCAGGATCACGCCGGTCGTCTGACCGACGTTGATCTGCATATACGCCTTCTCATCGCGTTTCATCTCTTCGACGCCGACGGCTTCGTAAACATCGTTGAGCGGAACGACGAGATGATCGACCGCCGCACCCTTACCGCCTTTGCGCAGTGTCGAATACGTCTCTTTCATCGCCTTCAGCGCTGAGCGCAGGCCGTGATTCGCGAAGATCATCATCTTGAATCCGGCTTTGTTCAGCTCGTCGGCCGACGCGTTTTTGTAAGTCGTCGGAACGCAGACCAGCGGGACTTTGCGATCCCACAGTTTTGCGAACTCCATGACTTCTTCGGGGCCTTTGCTCTTCGAGTGAATGAGCACCAGGTCTGCGCCCGCGTCCGCGTAGGCACGGCCGCGCAGCATGGCTTCTTCCATGCCCCAACCGGCGATCAGCGCTTCGGTGCGCGCGATGACCGTGAAGTCCGGCGAACGCTGCGTCTCTTTCGCCGCGCGAATTTTGCCGGCGTGTTCGTCGATCGTCGCCAATTCGCGTTCGACCCCGGCATAGAAAGAACAACGTTTCGGGAAGACGTTGTCCTCGATGCAGATGCCCGCGATGCCCGCAGCTTCATACTGCTTGATCATGTGAATGACGTTGATCGCGTTGCCGTAACCGTTGTCGCAGTCTGCGATCACCGGGATGTTGATCGCGTCGACAATCTGCTTGGTGACGGTGAGGTTCTCACCCATCGAAAGAATATTTGCGTCCGGTATTCCGAACGACGCGGAGATTTCGAAACCGCTCGCCCAAATACCGTCGAAACCGGCGCGTTCTGCGAGGCGCGCGGACAATCCGTTGTGCGCGCCTGCGATGACGATCGGCGCGGAACGGGCGAGAAGCTTTCTGAAGTTTGCGGCTTGATTCACGTTAACTTTTCCTCCGAAACGTTTGGCCCAAATCGCACGAACCATGCCGGGAGGTTCGGGAGTGTGCAACGGTCATGATTCCCGCATATTCCGTCTTGGAAGTCGGAACTTCCCTCTGGGAACGGGTGTTCGCACTCTGCGTAACTCCCTGCCGTATCGGGAGAAGCAGCGCTCACTGTGCTTGTCATGAGGGTCGGGCCCCGGTACCTCGAGTCGGCGACTCGACCGACGTCTTTCAATGAGCCAGCCGACGACCCCAGCGCAGAGCCCCCTGTCCCAAAGTACAGGTGCGCCTCCGATGAACGCGAAACAGGAGCGCGCGCTCGAACGTATCCTGAGCGGTCCATTGTTTCCGGGCATCCTTCGCTTCGGCTTCCCGCTCGTCGTCGGCATGTTCCTCTACACGACGTTCAACCTGATCGACATGTTCATGATCAGTCGCTTGGAGAATGCCAAAGCTGCGCTCGGCGCGATCGGCATTTGCGACATGGTCGGCGCGCTGCCGACGATCATCTCCAGCGGCATCTCGACCGGAACAGTCGCGATCATTTCTCGGCGCATGGGCGAAGGTGATCGCGCCGGCGCCGCGGAAGCGACCTATCAATCTCTCCTCATCGTCCTCGTCCTCTCCATCTTCTTCGGCGGCGTGGGCCTGTTGGGAAGCAACTTCGTCATCACCGAGATCATGCAGGCCAAAGGTGAAGTCGCGAGCTTGGCCACCGGTTATCTGCAGATAGCCATGGGCGGCGCGTTTTCCATCTTTTTTCTCCTGCAAATCACGGCAATTTTGCGCGCCTACGGACACTCGAAGACCGCCGCAGGATTATTGGTGAGCGGCAACGTGCTCAACGTCCTGCTCAATCTCGTCCTGGTCTATGGGCCAGGTCCGACTCCGGAATATTTCGCCTTCGCGCAACCGGTCGCCGTCGCGTTGGGAATTCCGCGCATGGGATTGATGGGTACCGCCTGGGCCACCCTGATCGGAAGGACAGTACCGGTCCTGATCGGTCTCGTCCTCTTGATCAAATGGGTCCGCGGCGGACGTTCAGGCTTCGCCATGTTTCATCCCGAGTGGAAGATGCTTGGACAGTTGGTCAAGATCGGTTGGCCGTCGAGCGCGCAGCTCGTGGTGCGCATCGGCGCGATCCTGGTCTTTCTCAGCTTGATCAACTCGAACTACACCACCGCCGACGACTCTCATACTTTGACCGCGTACAGCATCTGCCTCCGCTTGGAGACGCTGGTCCTCTTCCTCGGTATGGGTTGGGGCGCAGCAGCGTCGACCTTCGTAGGCACGAATCTGGGCGCAAAACAGCGGACGCGCGCGCACCACGCAGGCTGGATCGCCGCGCTCTACAACGCGATCCTCACCGTCGGAATGGTCGCGCTCTTCATGGCGTATTCGGATCCCATCCTCGGGTTCTTCGAATCCTCGCCGGATGTCCTCGAGGCCGGACGCGATTATTTGTTCTGGGTCGCTCCGAGTTATGTGTTGGTCGCGATCGGGGTCGTGCTCTCGCAAGCGTTGACCGGCGCGGGCGCGACACTCGCGAGCTTGGTGCTCGATGCCTCGGTGTTGTGTTTAGCGGTGATTCCGGCGGCTATTCTCGTCACCGAAACTTTCGATGCACCGCCGCATGGGTTGTGGCTGACGATGGCATTCGGAAACGCAGTTATCGCCGGCGCGTTCGCGATCTATTACGCGAAAGGTAAGTTCCTCGATAAGACGATTTAGGAGCTCGCGCGCACACGATCGAACATCGATTTGATGTCGTCGGTGATCTCGCTGATATTGACGTCTTCGACATCGACGATGATCGCGCCGTCTTCAGTCTGCGCCAACGTGCTGATGCCGGGATGTTCGCGCTCCAGCACCTTCATCGCATCCCGCGACTCGTGGATCGGTTTCAAAACGCGAGCCGCCTCGAGCTTGTCCGCACGTTCTTCCAGCGCAAGGGCGATCGCCTTCTTCAGCTCCTCCGGATTACACGGCTTGAGAAGGAAGCGAAATATCTCGCCGTCATTGATGGCGCGCGCCGCAGCTTCAATCGTCGCGTGACCGGTCAAAAGTAACCGAATCGTACACGGATATTCGCGGCGGACATCGCCCAAGAGCTCCGAGCCTTGACGACCCGGCATTCTCTCGTCGGACACGATCACATCGACCGCCCGTTGTTTCATTATCGACCACGCCTCATCCGCGCAGGAAGCGCTGAGGATTTCGTAATCTTCGTCCCACAAAACACGCGAAATCCCGTCGACGACCCATGATTCATCGTCGACCAAAAGAATAACGGGGCGGCTCATGAATAGTTCTTCGACAGGTCGCAGCTGTCCTTGAGTCTGTTTCAACTTCTGCAAAGATCGGTCGACTCATTCTCAGAAGAGGGCTCCGTGCATAACTTACTGAGCGACCAAGTTTTGACTCATTTGGAGCCGGACCTCCTCTCCGATCCTCGAATCTCACGTTTTCTCTATGCCGTGAACTCTGCCTACGCCGAGTACGACGCGCAGCGCGTTCTTCTAGAACGGGCCGCGGAAGATGCGAACGACGCGTTGACCGAACAAAACGCAGAGCTGCTGAACGACATCGAAGCGCGAAAGGCGATGGAAGCGCAACTCCGTGACACGGAGAGCAAATGGCAGTCTCTGGTCGAAGCCAGCCCGTCGATCATCCTGACCCTTGGGCCAGGTAACGTGATCACCTCTTCGAATCGCAATGAGCTCCGGGAAGGATTGTGCGTCACCGGCCCGAACCGGCCCGACTTTCTCGTCTGGCCGAACGGCCCCGGCGAAATGTTGGAGATCGTTTGGACCTCGCGCAAAGCGACGATCTCCCAAACCGAAGTTTGGAACGAAGACGGCACGCGTTCGCTCTTCGAGGTCCAAGTGCTGCCCATCTTCGCATTCGGCCGCGTCATCGGCCTGACTTTGATCGCCAAAGACATCACCGAACGGATGGCCACCAAAGAAGCGTTGCGCCGCACCGAAGATCAGTTTCGCGCGATGTTTCAGAACGCACCTCTCGGCATGGCGGTGACGACGCCGGCCGGTTTGATCGATTTTTGTAATCCATCTTTTTCGCGGATGTTGGGCCGTTCCTTCGACGAGCTGCACGGCTTGAAATTGGCCGATTTGGTGGTGCACGAAGAGCGAAACCGTTTGCACGATGGACTTATGTCCCTTTGGACAGGTCAACAATCTATTGCCGCCTGCGAGGTTCGTTATCCCGGCCCGGAGGGTACGGTCACTTGGGGCCGTACTCTATTGGTCTGCGAACGCGATCCTTCGGGGCAACCTCGCCAATTTGCGGCGATGGTCGAAGATATTACCGAACAAAAAAGAAACGCCGAACGCGAAGCGATGATCGAAGCTCAGCTCCGTCAATCGCAGAAAATGGAAAGTATCGGTCAGCTCGCCGCGGGAATCGCCCACGAGATCAATACTCCGACGCAATTTATCGGCGATAACTTAGTATTTTTGGAACGTGCACTGGGGATCCTGTTACCGGCGGCTGAAAAAAGCCGCGATACTATCCCCAAATACGACTATCTCGCCAAACAAACTCCGAGGGCGATCGAACAGTCGCTCGAAGGATGCCGCCGCGTGGCGAGCATCGTACGCGCGATGAAAGAATTCGCCCATCCGAGCGGAGTGGAGCAGGTCGCCGTCGATCTTCAGCATATTCTGGAAAATACAGCCATCGTCTCGCGGAACGAGTGGAAATATGTCGCCGAGCTGGAGACGGACTTCGAGCCGAAGTCCCCGCACGTGTTCTGTTACGCGGACGAGTTGGCGCAAGTATTCCTCAATATGATCGTCAACGCGGCGCACGCGGTCTCCGAGGTCCCACGTGAAAACGGTGCGCTCGGTAAAATTCGTATTTCGACCCGCGCGGTCGGCCAGACATCGGAGATTCGCATCTCCGACGATGGGTGCGGAATTCCGCAGCAAAATATCCAAAAAATATTCGATCTGTTTTTCACCACCAAACCTGTCGGCAAAGGCAGCGGACAAGGTCTCGCGTTGGCGCACTCCGTGATCGTGAAGAAGCACCAAGGCACCATCGAAGTCGAAAGCGCAGTCGGAAAAGGCACCACTTTTATTATCCGCCTTCCGATCAACGGCTGCGGCGAAACGAGGAAAGCCGGATGACGAAACGAGTCTTGTTCGTCGACGACGACACCAGTGTTTTGGAAGCGCTGGAACGGATCCTTTTTCTCGATCCCGAATGGGAAGCAGCGACGGCTTCGACAGGCGAAGAAGCGCTGCGCATGCTCGAGAGCGAACAGTTCGATGTCATCGTCAGCGATATGCGAATGCCGGGTATGGACGGCGCGACTTTGTTGACCCACGTCTTCGACCGACATCCGCAGGTCATGCGTGTGGTTTTGACCGGCCAAACCGAGGTCGAAGCGGCGATGCGGGCGATCGTCGTGGCGCATCAATTTCTCAGCAAACCATGTTCGGCGGCCAGCTTGTTCGAGGTCCTCGCGCTCGCCTGCCGCACGCGCGATCATTGGTCGAATATTCGACTTCGCGAAGCCGTCGGCCGCGTGAAACAACTCCCGAGCGCGCCCGGCGTGTATTTGGAGCTGATCCAAATACTCGGGAATCCAAATCACAAACAAGACGATCTGATCGAGGTCATCAACCGCGACGTAGCGATCAGCGCGAAACTTTTGCAGATCTCGAACAGCGCATTCATCGGAGCTCGGCAGAAGACGACGAGCCTAAAAAAAGCAGTGAGTTATATCGGAACACAAATGCTGCGTTCGCTGGTGCTGTCCTGCGAGCTGCAGACAATGTTCGAACGAAGCCCCGGTGACGAACCACGCGACAGCACCAACTCCCTCAAGCTCGCCGCGATCGCTCGGACGATCGCACGTGAAATCGAGCCCGAAGCGATCGCCACCGCCGCGTTGATTCACGATGCGGGCTGTCTGATCTTGCGCCAATCTTTTTCGGAAGAGTGGGCCGCGATCAAAGCGCGAGCGCAGGTACTCAATAAACCGCGCCACGAAGTGGAGCGCGAAATCTTGGGATTCACCGACGCAGAGCTCGGTGGATATTTGCTCGCGATCTGGGGAATTCCGAGCATCATCGTCGATGCGGTCACTCATCAATATGATCCTCTCTTCGCAAAGCCTGGTGTGCTCACCCCCTCGCTGGCGCTGAATGTCGCGCTGCTGCTCACCGACGAGATCTGCGGCACCTCATCGTTCTCGGAAAATGTCCGCTTGGCTCGCTTGGATAAGTTGCGGCAAAACGGGTTCAGCGAAAAATTAGATATTTGGCGCGCGGAAGCAAAACGAGCCGCAGAATCATTCGAGGGCACAAATGCCTGAGCGCAGAGTATTGTGCGTGGACGACGAGCCGCATGTCCTCGAGGGGCTCACGCGGACGCTCGGCTTGGATTTCGACGTCTACACCGCGATGAGTGGCGCCGCCGGCCTGCAGACGATCGAAGAAAAAGGCCCTTTTTTTGCGGTCATTTCCGACATGCGAATGCCGGTCATGGACGGCGCTACTTTTTTGAAAGAGGTCTGCGAACGTGCGCCCGACACGCAGCGTATCTTGCTGACGGGCCACGCAGACACCTCCGCGGCGATCGCCGCGGTCAATGAGGGGCGGATACTCAGATTCCTCACCAAGCCCTGTCCTGCGGACCAGCTGCGGAACGTCTTGGATTTTGCGGCCGCTCAATATGATCTGGTCCGCAACGAACGTGACCTACTCGAAAATACGGTACGCGGCGCAGTTCGCGTATTGGCTCAGTTAATGAGTATCGTGAATCCGCTCGCCTTCGGCCGTTCGACGGCGATCGCGCGCTTGGTCAAACATATGGCTGCCGAAATGAAGGTGGCGGACCCGTGGATCTATGAAACCGCGGCGCTTCTCTCGCAGCTCGGATGTCTGATCGTCCCTGCAGAAATTATCAGCAAATCACGAGCGATGGTCCCGCTGAGCCCGCAAGAATCACAGATCTTCAACGCGCACCCGGCGACCGCAGCCGAGCTCTTGGCGAATATTCCTCGCCTCGAGACGATCACCGAAATCATCACTCGGCAGCAGAGCGGCGCGAAACAAAAACCGGTCCAGCTCCGCGATACAGTGGGTCTTGGCGCAGAAATGTTGCGTCTCGCCATCGACGTCGACCGTCTGTTCGCGACCGGAAAAAGTGTCATCGACGCCATCCTCGCGGTCCGCGCCACGGGCGACTATCCCGTGTGGCTGCTGGAAGCGCTGGCGATGATCGAGCCGCCCGAAGATGTCTGGCTCGAACGTTCGCTCCCAGTTCGCGAGCTCACGGAAGGTATGATCTTGGCGAAAGATGCACGCGCAAAAAATGGGCTTCTTCTGGTCGCTCGTGGCCAGGAGCTCACCGCGACCGCACTTCGGGCGCTCCAAGGTTTTTCGCGAAATGGTCAGTTGACCGAGCCGATCGCGGTGAAACAGAAGGCGGGCCGGAAAATCTAATTTCGGCTGATCAAAATCCTGCGCAACGGATTCGTCACTTCGTCCTGCATCTGCGCCCAATCGTGTTTATCGGACAGCGTATCCGACGCTTCATAAACGCCATTCGACGCGCGCAGCAGCAACTTGTCCTCGACCTTGCTCATCTTCAAATCGAGGCTGGCCGCGATGTGTTCATAATCTTGTCCGATCGAAAGCGGCAGTCCCATGGCCTCCGCTTTCGACAGAGCATGTTTCATGATCGCCGCGTAGAAATCGCGATCGATGTCGTTCTCGTGGCCGAAGGCATCGCGGTGCGGAAAATCGCGCTGAAAAGGCTCGAGATAAAGGGTCGGTTTTCCATCCTCGAGGTGTAAGAGGCGCAGATAGGATCGCGCCGACGCGTTGTGCGGCCAGCGCGGATCGTCGACCAAGATCGCCCGCGTGCGCGCGTTCGACAACAGCGGCAACAAACACTCGCCACCGTAATCGAAACCGTGGCTTGGACCGCCGATCTTCGTCACCCAGAAGAGGTCGAGACCATCTTCCTCGCGAGTCTTCAGCGTCACCCCATGGTGTTGCGATTCCCCGTTCAAGCGCGTCTTCCAACTCTCCAATTGGCCCGCATCCAAGCCCGAAAGTTGTTTTTGGCCGGTCTCATTCTCGAGGCGCCACTCGCGATAGTCTCCGGCGACGACGTGCGCCAGAATATTTCGCACCGCTTTATCGACATGCGGCGTGAGCTCGTCGTTGCCTTTGTTCATCGAGCCGCGCGTTTCGGAGAGCGCACGCAGTGGAAGAAATAGTTCATGGACCAATGCCGCGCGGATTCCGGCCGCAGTCGGCTTGAAAGTGGCTTGTTCCTCGGGCTTCAAACCCAATTCCCGCAGGAAGGTCGAGACTAATACTTGATCCGCCGAAAGCTCACCGGCGGCAACTTTCTCCAGGTCCGCTTTCAAACTATCTCGGCCGATCTTCTGCCGGTCCGCCGATAAATACCGCGAGAAGGTATCGTGCGTCCGCATGCGATAGTCGCGGCGCGAGCTCGGATGAAACCAGCCTTTACCGGTTTTTGAATAGTCCGGCGCCGTGCTGAGCTCATCCCCCAACATCGCGAGCGCCGCGAGATCTCCGCGGAGCTCTTTGTCGTTCGGGCGTGCGCTGACCAGCGCATCGAGCTTCGCACCGAGCCCCAGATCATTAAATACGCGACCGATCTCTCGGCCAGGTTGCTGCGTGTCTTCCGGCGTCTTGAACCACACGGAAGCCTGCACGGGATTGCTCCCCGCTTCAGCGGTCTTCACCAATTTGTTGAGCTCCGCGGACAACCTTCTTTCGATCGCCCCGAGCTGTTTCATCGGAAAACTCTTTTGAGCTCCGGCCGCTTCGACCGCACGTTTCACGCGACCGATCGAACCCAACAAACCGACGCGCTGATCGTGCCGAAAACGCGCGTTTTCGGGGGTGATCGCGCCGCCGTTGATCCCTTCCGCCAGACGCGCAAACAAGGCGTCGAGCGAGTGAACCAGCGCAGCTTGTTTCGTCTGCTCGGCTTCCGCGGACTTCAATCCGCTCGCGCCCCAAGGATGAACCTCTTCGAGCAAGGTATAGAGTGCGGTCGTTTGATCCCAGGGCTCCGCGAGCGCTTGTTTCCACGCGGCTGCGAGCGGTGAAGCTTCGAGCCGCTGCGCCGCATTTTCTTTGCGCGCTTTCAGCTCATCATTTTTCTGCGTCGCGACGGCGGCCTGCGCGTCGCGAAATATCTCCAGCTCTTTGGGAGTGCCTTGCGTGCGACGAACGCTGGTCATTGCACGCCCCCTTCGAGCGCCATCAGCGACCGATATTCCCGCTCGATCATCATCGCGGAGGAACTATCTCCGAGCGCGCGATAACATCGCGAGAGCAACACGGCATCGACGGGATGGATCGTTCCGAGCGCGGTCACGCCCAGGACAACGTCGATGCATGATTGCCATTTGCCCGCTCCGCAGAGCGCGATCGCTTGGCGGCGCAGATCTTTTTGTGACTCCGCGTCGAGCCCGAGCGCAGTCGCAAGATCACTCTTGCCGCTCATCAGGCGGTCGATCGCTTTGTCGTCGACCTTGTCTTTCTTGGCGCTGGCGCCGCGAATTTTCAGCTCACCCTTGGACATCGAATTGTAGGTCTAACACGGTGGAAAGAGCCTGAGCATCGCGCGGACTGCGGGGATGGAGAGGCTGTTCCCGATCAGCGCATATGCCCGGACTGGCGGCGCTTCTACGCGAAATTCCGGAGGAAAGCCGAGCAGGGCGAGCACCTCGCGCGGAGAGAACCGGCGGACCGAGCCCCGATCGTTCAAGAACGAACCGCTCTCCGCAGGTGATCGGCCATAAGCGCTGGTGAAACACGAGGCCACCGCCTCCGAATTCTCGGGCGCATGCGGATCGAGGATCGACATCGCATGCCGGTAACGTTCGAGGTGCACCTCACTGATCTGGAGATCAGGTCCTGGATTCTGCTCGAGGTAAGAAACGAGCGGCCTCATCTCGGCACGCGGGAGCTCCTCCGCAGACAAACCGACGCGCGAGGCGACGAGATAATATCGTTCGCGCCGATTCGGCACACCCAGCCGCGTGGGACACAGCAGCTCTTCGCGGAGCTCATACTTCTGCAACACCGCCAGCAGCGCTTCGCGCGCACGCGAACGCTGAAAGCCGGGGACATTTTCCAAGCCGAGATACTTCGGCTGCACCGCCTCGATCAGTTGCAGCACCTGGACGAAGCTCTTCGCGCGGGGATCGTCGAGGTCCTGATTTTTTCCCCGCGAGGTGTACGGCTGACAAGGCGGCGACATCCACCAAAGGTCCGCGTCGTATTTTTCTAAGTCTGCCGGTCGGAGCCCGCAAATATTCTTTTCCAGCACCGGGTGCGAAAAATTAATGCGAGAAATATTCGCGGCGATATTACTCTGCTCAATCGCCGCGATTGTTTCGGCGATACCACGTGCGGCGGCCGAAAATCCGCCGATTCCGGCGTAGAGCTCGAGCGCTCTCACGAGCGAAGCCTACAATGGATTTTGCAACACGCGGAACAATTGCCAGAGCTGCGTCAGCAAAATTCCGCCGATGATCGCCAGCGCGACCAATTTCGCCGAAAACCAGGCCATCGCCCCCAAAGGATGTGCCAGCGCCAGGATCCAACTTTTCTCACGCGTTTCCTCGAAACGGGAGAGCTCCGCACGGAGCGCTTTTTCCAGCGTCTCCCGCCGCGCACCGATCCCCGCGACCACGCGCGACACCAGGCTCGCCGCAAGCGCAATCACTTCACCGCGAACCATCAGCGCCAGGCCGACACCGGCGAGCGCCGCCAACACCGCCGCGTAAGGCGACACGAAGAACGCGACGGCGACGATCGCTGCTGTCCCCGCGAACATCTCGACACGTTTCCTCCGCCGGCGGGACGACACATAGGCCAGCGCACCCGCCGCCAGGATCGAGCCGGCAATTTCCAACAAAGAGGAGAGAGGATTTCGCGCATAATAGAATTGCGCACGCACCACTTCACCTTCGTCGATCCAATATCTCTGCACCGAAGTTTCGCGGCCATCGCGCGGAATTTGCACGCGCACCGGCATCGCGCCCGCGGCCCGTTCTTGTCCGGCGACCTCTGCGTGCTGCGGCTCGGTCTCCTGCTCGATTTCGCCCTGTCCGCCTTCGTCTTCCGCGAGCATCCCGTCTTCATTGCCGAGGTATCCGTCCTCGAGCTCCTCTGCTCCGTGTTCGTCTTCTTCGGCTTCCACGCCCGGCCCGCGGTGCCAGCGCGCATTTTTCACGAAGACTTCTTCGGCGACGCCGGTGCTGAGCTCGGTGGTCGTGAAACGTCCCGGAGTAAAAACCGACCATTTCAACGACGCGATCGGCGCGTGAACTTTGGGGAGCTCTTGTTCGCGGCGACCCAACCATCCGAGATCGTCGCTCGAGCTCTCATAAACGAGCTGCACGCGAAACGGCGCCAAGCCGCCGTTTACATTCTTCGACCGTTTCAGGGGAATGAGCACTTTGCCGCTCGCATCCCGGCTCGGTTTGATCGGATTTCCGTCGAGCACCGCGCTCCGCACTTCCGCGCCCGGCGCAAGCTCGAGCGCGAGATATTGCTGCAAACTATTGCGGAGCGTGAACACCAGATCGGTCATCACACGGCCGTCCGAAGTCACCACCGTGGTCGCACGCAGAGAGTCGACGCCACCGGCAGCGAGCGCTTTTTCCGGGTGCCGCGCCAAAGCCAGCTTCGCGTCACCATGTTCACCGGAGTAACGAAACGCGCGGACGATCGGAGTCACGCTGCTCTCGATGATCGCCGCCGGGAGCTCGCGCACGTCGATACCCACCAGCTCGCGGCCTTCGAGCTGCGCGATACTCATTTTTCCGGGTACTTCCACCGCCACAAATCCGGCGTCGCGCTCCACATCGAGTAATTTCGGCACCGGCAAAGTAATATTCGTCTCATCCGCAGCGAGCGCGCGTTTCAAACGCAGCGATATTTCGTAGCGATTTTCGATCCCGAACGCGGTCTCACCGATGAGTATGGTGCGCGCACCGGCCGTCTCCAGAGAATATTGAAAAGCACCTTTGCCGTCCGCGCTCACCAGATCATAACCAAGCGGGAGCTCGATACGGAATTTCTTCTCTGGCGCATATAGAATCGCCAAATTCACCACCGAGAACAACTCCACTGTCCCATCGGACAGCGAGATCAAATTTTGTGTTTCGCCGTAGAGCTTCGCTTTGCGGTCGCCGGCGTTGCTCTTCACGTCGTGGAAGCCGACGAGGTGAATTTCGCGCACCGGAGTAAGTACCGCTCGCAATTCCGTACCTCCGCGAATTTCCTGCACCTCATTTTTCACCGCCCCCGTGACTTGGGGCTCGAGATCCGGCCCGGGAAAAAATCCGACTAATTCCGTCACCGGGCTCTCGACGACGCGGAACTTATATTCGATCGATCCGCGGGGTCCTCGCGGAGGGACAATCAAATCGACCTCCAAGGTCACCGGCCCGGCCGCGTTCGTTTTCCACACCCAGTATCCGTTCTCTTCCGCGAGCGGGATCCACGCGCCGTCGCGCATCGCCGAGAGAACCACCGTGTCGGTTCCGATGACCGGAACGGTTTTGAATTCTTTGGTCTTCGCCAGTTGCGCGCGAAGCTGCAATTTCAGACGCAGATGACGGCCGTCCGAAGCTCCGCGATAGATCGTCTCACCGACGGCGAACGGAGTTTCCGGCTGCGCCTCGGCCCGCAACTTACTGAGCGCATCGAGCTCCCTCTGTGTGCGATCGAATTGATCGAGCGGGAGACGCACCACCTCGGGGACTTGCGCCTCCGCCGGACCCGCGTTCAGCGCGAACAACAACACCAGAGCCGCAGCCGCACGACGCCGCATCAGAAACGCGAAGAACAACGCCGCGACCAACACGAAAGAGGACAAGAGCAAGGGATAAGCGAGCACCACCGCCCCCACGATCGCCGCGGTACCGAACCGCAATATATTGCCGGCGCGGAGTATCTTTTTCGGCGCGTGTTCGACCTTTCGGCGGAACATCCATCCACGCACGAAATCGGGCAAAAGTGCCGCGAGGAGCGCGAGATCCGCGCCGATCAAGACATGGCGGTGGACACCCAAAAGATAGTGTCCGGCGAGCGCCAACACCGCGAGCCCGACACCCAAAGAGAGCAGCGGCGCGGAACGGATGGCGTAACGCGCACCGTGCTGCACCGCCGTGCGCACTGCACGATAGACGAGCACCAAAGAGATCAACAGCGCGATGGCGCGCAGCCACGGCAACAACGCGCGATCGAGATAGATCATGTTGATCACCGCCTGGTCGTCATCGAGCAACACCCGCGAGAAGCGGTAACGTTCACCGACCAGCGGAAAAGAAGAGAGCGCCTCGACCGCTTTTTTTGTCTGCTCGCGCCGGTAGATCGCTTTGCGCGAGCTGAGAATATTTTCGTAACTATGTTGTCGCTTGAAATTGAAATCTCCTCCACTCGCCCAAGCACCGGCGATCATCGTCGCTTCATCGAGGAAATTGAGCAGACGGCGGAGCGGGTCATAACGAATGGCGGTGAGTTGCTGGAGATTTGTATCAAAGCTGAGCGGTTCGAAAGCTTCCGGAAAATAATAGTGCCAAGTCACCTGCATCGCCGGAATATCCATTTTCGGAAGCGCGGAGCCGTGTTTTCCGGCAAATCCGAGCGAAGTCACGCGAACTTTGTAAGCCAGCTCGAGCACGAAATTACTCTCTTCGAGCGTCACGCCGCCGGAGCTCGCCGGAATTCTCAGTCGTTGGCCTTCATGAATTTCCGCGCCGCCGACGTTCGGATTTGCATTTTGGACGTCCGACCAACGTTCGGAGCGGCCGAGATACGTCAGGGCAATTTCTCCCAAAGTCTCGCCGGAACGGACCACATGATATCGAGGTTTGGCGTTCGATAGTTTCTCGGATTGCCGAAGCGGAATCAGCAGACGTTCCCCTCCGTCCGCAGTTTTTTCCGCCGCCGGATGAAATGGCGTTCCGTCGATCAGTGCGTGCGTCAGCTGCGCGCCGGACGGCAGCTCCATCGCCAAATATTGGCGGGTATTATTTCGCACGTAGAGCCGCATTTTCGTAATTTCTATGCCCTGCTCCACCAGCACGGTCGAAACTTGGAGATCGTCGACGATCGACTGCGTCAGCTCGATCTCCGTGTTGCGCAGGATCGACAGCTCGATCGCCGGCAAACTATCTTTATGTTTCCACGCAAAAAGCAGCGGTTTTTCTGATAGTCCAGAGAGGCGCGAGGGCACTTCGCGCGTACCTATTTCTTCGGCGCCGGTCACCGTGCCGGCCTTCACCTCGAAACCATCGCGACCTTCGATGGCCACGAAACCTTCCCGCAGCTTCGCGCCCAGCGGCTTCAAAAATAATACTTTCGCTGTACTATCTCCGAGGCGAGGAGACTGTGCGTCGATGAGAATCGATACTTGGTCCTCGACCAAATGGCGGAGCAGCACCACCAACTTTCGCGTGCGTCCCGACAGGTCCGCCGGATCGAGCTCTGTGTACCATTGCAGTATCGCTTCACCGCGCGCAGCGAGCACCTCGACGCCGTCTTCCAGCCCGACCTCCAAACGGTCGGTTTCGCCGGCCAATAGGCGAAAATTGAGCTCGCTCTTCGTTTCGATCGCTTCTTCGCTGATCGTCGCCAAGGTCAACGTTTCCGCTTCCATCTCGCGCGTCTCGGCCGCGCGATGGGTCAGCCGCCGCTGCCAGCGCACGGCAAAAGCAGGACTACCGTCGAGCGCCGCTTCGATCCGCGTCGCACGTTCATCGCTCCGTTGAGAGAGAACGACGCCACCTTCGATCTGCACGTCGAGGTTCTTTTCCGGCAAATTCAGCGAAACCGCGGTCACCGGCGCCCCGGGCATCAACAAGGAAAACGCACGCGCGAATCGGGACTCCTCACGGCCATGCGCGAACTTCAAGCGGACCCGGTGGCGACCTGTACCTTCGATCAGGACCGCATAGTGCTCGCCGTGCACCACCGCGACTGCCCGTTCACCGTCGACCAGTACCTCGGACAGCGACGCGGTCGCATCGATCACCGGCACCAAGACCGGCCGCGTGTTGTCGAGCTGCTGCACCACGACCTCCAGCGAACCGGACAACACGCCACGCTCGAACACGGCGTCGATCGACCGCGAAGTGAGGAGATAGGCGACCGGCGGCGGGGGCTCCTTCCGCAGCTCCGCGAGCTGAGCCTGGATCTGGGCCCACCGCTCGAGCGTCAGCGTCACCTCCCCTTTGTCCGGAGGGACGGCCGGTGCGATCGACAAAAGCGCGAGGAGAGGCGCGAGAAGACTCATTAAGACGCCGAACGCCGGCGTCGCGGTGCGCTATTCCGTTAACACCGGGGCAGGCATCACCGGCGCGGACTGCGCGTCGCGGCGCAAGATCATTTTCTGCAGCAGGAATAAGAGCGGCACCTGAGAAAGCGCCAAAACAATGGCCATGACCGACACCGTCTGCATCCCGGCCAAACTATGATCGTCGAGCTCGTGCAGCACCGAAGCCGATAAGAAGCCGGCCAGCGCGGAAGAGATATGTTGAACCGCGGAGAGGATCGACATGTAGCGCGCGCGCTCGTGCGCCAGCGGCACACGCGAGATCAACGTGTTGTACGGAACGCCGCGCAGCGAGGTGGCGAACATCAGACCGATAAACATGGCGAGCACCGGGATCGCCGGCGGATATCGATAAAATGACAGATAGGTCACGACCGCCACACAACACGCGCCGACCGCACCGACGATATTCGCGCCGATTTTATCGACCACGCCGCCGACCAAACGGGTGGTCGCGAAACTGACGATCCCGCCGAGCAAATAAAGCATGCCGATCGATTCGCGCGGATATCCGAGATTTTGCTGAATATAAGTCGAAATATTCGGCACCAGGACAAACATTCCGCCCATCACCACCACCGAGGTCAAATAAGAGACGACGATGATCGGCCGCGTGAAGAGATCCGCAATGGTGGTTCGTTTGAGATAATTCTTTGCCGCTTCCAGATGAATTTTCAGCGGAGGCAAAAAGAAGGTTGCTCCCGCGCAGACGACGAAACCCAAAGCCGCGACCGCAAAAAACGGCGTCCTCCACGTTCCGCGCGTGGCGAGCTCCAGGCCCGCGGGCACACCGAGGACCGACGCGAGCGCAAAAGAGCCCATCACCGCGCCCATCGCTTTTCCCCGGCGCTCCGGCGGGATGACGTCGGCGATAATTGCCAGTGCGATCGAGGTTGCCGGTCCACCAAAGGCACCGGCGATCACGCGGGCGACCATCAAGCTGACCATGCCGGTCGCAAAACCGCCCATCGCGGTTCCGATCACCAAACCGAGCATCGCCACCGCGAGGGCTCGGCGGCGATCGAAACGATCGAGAAAAAATGAGCAGATGATCCCGGAGACAGCTGCGGAAGCAGTATATGAACCGGCAATATATCCGAGATGAGAAACCGGAATATCGAGCGCCTTGGAAAAATCGGGCCCGAGCGGCATCACCATCATGAAATCGAGGATGTTGATGAATTGAACGGAGCCGACGAGAAAGACTATGGTGCGTTCTTTCGCCATCGGAAGGGCGAAGGTTTACAGCACGAAGCGCGTCCCAGGCAACGCGCCAACCTCGCGATAGATTTGCTCCACGTCCTCGAATCGTTCGTGAAACACATCGAAGCGATACGCGGTGTATTTACCCCCGGAGCTCGGTTTCGCCGTGCGCGAGCGGATGTTCGCTTCGCCGACCACCTTCGCGATGATCCCTTCGAGCGAGCTGCGATATTCATCCGAAGTCGTGCCGACGAAGCTGTAGAAAACGATGTTCGGCAGCTCGAGTTGTTTTTCGACGACCTCGGGATTCTCGAACACACGCTTCGGTGCGGCCGGGGCGCCGTTCGGCAACAAACCCGATCTTTCGAGCAGAGCGGTCAGAGAGGGCTCACGTCCCATGAACGCGCGATAGAGCTCCGAAGGATCTTCTCCGTTCCCGCGCGCCAAAATTTGCTCGCGGAATTCTCGGCCGACCTCGCGCGAAAACACACCCTGCTCTTTGAACCGCGTGAACGCGTCGGCGTCGAGAACTTCGGCCCATTTATAAGAATAATATGCCGCCGCGTAGCCGACCTCGCTGCCGAATAAATGGGTGAAGCCGGCGATGAACGCATAGTCGTTCGGATACTTCGCGGGCGCGAATTTCTGCATCAATTGCCGCGAATATTCGACCACGTCGCCGTCTTTCGATGGGGCGTATTCCACGTGAAGCGAGAGATCGACCGTCGCGAATCCGAGCTGGCGCATCTGTTGGTTCGCCGCTCGATAGGTTCGCGCACGATTCATTTTGTCATAGAGCTCGGCCGGGATAGTTGCTCCGGTCTCATAGTGTCGTCCGAAGAGATCGAGCGCCTCTTTTTCCCAAACCCAATTTTCCATGATCTGCGAAGGCAGCTCGACGAAATCCCAAGCGACGTTCGTCCCGGCGAGCGAACGCACCTCCACCCGGCTCAGACAGTGGTGGAGCAAATGTCCGAACTCATGAAACAGCGTCGAGACTTCGTCGTGCGTCAAAAGCGCAGGTTTATTCTCCACGGGCGGAGTGACGTTCGCGCAGATCAGCGCCAAATGCGGCGAAAACGGACCATTTGAATTCGGACGCCCGTTGATCAACCCATTCATCCAGGCGCCGGACCGTTTTTCCTCGCGCGGAAATAGGTCCGAATAAAAGGAGCCGATGCGCTCCTCTTTTTCATCGAAAATATCGTAGGCCTGAACCGCCGAGCTCCACACCGGGAGATCATTTCGCTGCCGAATGTTGATCCCGTAGATACGCTCCGCGGTTTCGAACATTCCGGGCAACACCCGGTCGACCGGAAAATAAGGACGCAGCTCTTCTTCGTCGAAATCATAGAGCTCGAGCCGTAATTTCTCCGCGTAATATCCGACGTCCCAAGGCTGCAGCGCCGGAGCATCGGGACCTTCGATTTTTTTGCGATATTCACCGAGCTCGCGATTTTCGCGTTCGAAAGCCGCGTGTGTCTTTTCCGTGAGATCGTCGACGAACGCTTTCGCGCGGACGCCGTCTTTGGCCATCCGATCCGCGAGCACAAAATCGGCGAAATTATTTTTCCCGAGCAATTTCGCTTTTTCGCGGCGCAGCTCCAGGATCCGACCGATCAAGGTGCGGTTGTCGAGCTCGCCGCTGGTCGCCCGAGTATTGTGCGCGCGATATACTTTTTCGCGAATCTCCGCGTCCTGGAGATAGGTCAGCACCGGAATCAAGCTCGGTGCCTGCAGCGTAAATCGCCAACCTTCTTTATTTTTCGATTTCGCGCTCGCCCGCGCAGCTTCGATCGCCGACTGCGGCAGACCGGCGAGCTTCTTTTCGTCCTCGATGATCAGCTCGAAAGCCGCGGTCGATTCGACGACGTTCTGCGCATATTTATTGGTAATCGTCGCAAACTCGCGCGTCAGCTCTTCGAGCCGCTTCTTGCCGGTCTCATCGAGATCCGCGCCGTGACGTTTGAAGTCGTCGATCGTTTTTTCGAGAAAACGTTTCTTCGCGCCGGTCAGCGCCTTGGCGTCCTCGGTGCTCGCATAATCTTTGATCGCCTTCCACAGCTCGGGATCGAGCGGAATTCCGGCGTAGAAGGCGCTCACGTCCGGCAACGCCGCGTTGTATGCGTCGCGTAGCTCGGGCGTGGTGGCGACCGATTCGAGGTGACCGACGATGGTGATCGCGAAATCGAGGGGCTCGGTCGAAGCGTCGAGCTCGCCCAGAGTATTTTGGTAAGTTCGCGGTCCTGGGTGCTGAGCGATCGCCCGAAGCCGCGCACGCGCACTCTCGATCAGCGCCTTGCACGCGGGCTCGACGTGCTCCGCTTTGATTTTATCGAATGGTATCTCGAGCTTGGTCTCGAGCAGCGGGTTCTGTGAAGTTTCGTTAGGAGCAACGGTCACGCGCGAATTATAACTTGTCCGAGACCGATCCGGTGCGTCTTAAGCCGGGTATGTTGGACACTCGTGCCCGCGTTCTCTTGGTGTCCGACGACCTTCTCTCGCGTGAGGGTCTTGCCACGAGCCTCGCTAAAGAGCCGGCAATTCAGGTCGTCGGTCAGGCCGCGTCGGGAGAGGATATTGCCGCAGAGGCACGGCGCCTCGGTGCCCGCGTCATCGTCTGGGACAGTGGTCGAGATTTTTCCGCGCAGCTCGATCGCTTGCGTGAGCTCGGTCCGCTGCCCGCCGATCTCGCGATGATCGCCGGAGAGGAACGCGGCGCAACCGAAGCGTACAACGCCGGCGCCCGCGCATTTTTTCTGCGCGATCGAGACACCGCAGCGTTGCCCGCGTCGATCGCTTTGCTCGAACGCGGCATGGTCGTGCTCGATGGTGCGATCGCCGGTTCTCTCTTCGCACCGCGCCAGCCTCCGCGCGAATCACCGCTCACTCCCCGCGAGCTCGAAGTATTGTCCGCGGTCTCCGAAGGCCTCTCGAACAAAGCGATCGCCGCACAGCTCGGCATCAGCGAAAATACCGCGAAGTTTCATGTGAACGCGATCCTCACCAAGCTCGGCGCCGAAACGCGCACGGAAGCGGTGGTGCTCGGCGCACGCCTCGGCCTGATCGTCCTCTGACACGTACGATTCGCGGAATACTCGCGTACTTATCGCCTCCCATCCTTTCGGGCAGTACCGCGTTCGGGCGCCGAGCCGGTACCAAGTCACTATGTTCGAAGGATTTTCATCGGTCATCGAAAAACTCGAAGGCTCCGTGGTCCGCGTCGACGCACGGCGGCGCGCTCCCGCGAGCGGATTTATCTATGGGGACGGAGTGATCGTCACCAGCAATCACGCAGTCGAAAGCGACGAACACATTCGCGTCGGCCTGTCCGGAGGGACAGAGGTGGAAGCGACGCTGGTCGGCCGCGATCCCAGCACCGATCTCGCCGTCCTGAAAATTCCTGCACATAATTTATCCCCGGTGTCCTGGGCGGAGAGCTCCGAGGCGCGCGTCGGTAATTTTGCGCTCGCCCTGGCTCGACCGGGCGAAAGAATTCAAGCGACGCTGGGGATAGTTCGGGCGATCGGCAGCGAATTTCGTACTCATGAGGGCGGAAAAATCGATCGCTGGATGGAGAGCGACATCGATCTTCCGCACGGCTTTTCCGGCGGGCTCTTGGCCGATGTACACGGACGTGTGTTCGGCATGAATAACTCCGGATTGGTGCGCGGTCGTTCGGTCTTCGTTCCTGGAACAACTATCCAGCGCGTCGCCGAATCTCTGTTGCGCGGAGGACGTGTGCAGCGCGGATTTCTCGGTGTGGGAAGTCACCCCGTACACCTTCCCCCGAAGCTGGAAAAAATCGCCGGCCAAACGGGCGGCTTGATCATCGTCTCGGTCCAGCCCGACGGCCCTTCCGAACAGGCCGGTATTTTGCTCGGCGATGTCCTGCTGGCGCTCGACGGACGTGCGGTTACCGACGTCGGCGCGTTGATCGGCTTGCTCGACGAAGAACGGATCGGAAAACAGAGCACGTTGAAGATACTGCGTGCCGGCGAGCTGCGAGATATTTCGGTCAAAGTGGGCTCCAAATGAGCCTGCTCGAACAACTATCCGGTGAATTGGAGATCCTGGTCGAGAGGTCAGCTCCGGCCGTCGTCTCCGTCCAACACAAACGCGGGCAAGGCACGGGCGTGGTGCTCGCTCCGGACGGTTATGTGCTGACGAACGATCACGTCGTCGGCGATCGCGAGATGGTGAATTTGGCGTTCAACAATGGTGAGTCGATGCGCGCCGAATTGGTGGGCCGCGATCCCCGCACCGACCTCGCTGTCGTTCGCGCAGACGCGAAAAATCTCTCTGCCTTGGTGCTCGCCGATCGTAAAGAGGTGCGCGTCGGGCAGATCGTCGTGGCCATCGGAAATCCGCTTTGGTTCGAACGCTCCGTGAGCTTCGGGGTGATCAGCGCGCTCGACCGCGAATTGCCCGCGGGACGCGGTCGAACGCTCGAAGGTTTGATTCAGACGGATGCCGCGATCAATCCCGGGAATTCCGGTGGCCCATTGGTCGAGGCACGCGGGCGAATCGCCGGGATCAACACGGCGATCATTCCATATGCGCAGGGGATCGGGTTCGCGATTCCCGCGCATACCGCGAGCTGGATCGCAGCGGTGTTGATCCGCAAAGGCGAAGTGCAGAGGCCTTATCTCGGCATCTCCGCGCGCGGGGAAGATCTCTCGCGCTCGCGCGAAGGTCCGAGCATGCGTGAGCTCGGCCAGTCGCGCGGAGTGCGCGTCATCGAAGTCGGAGATGACTCGCCTGCTTGGCGCGCCGGAATTCGCGACGGCGACGTCTTGCTCGCGGCGAACGGTGCGCCCGTCGGCAGCGTCGACGATCTGCAACGTGTCATGGTCTTGAGCGATGCGAACGAAGTGGCCATCGACGTGGTTCGCGCCGGCGTGCGGAAGTCCTTCGCGGTTGCCCCGCGCCGCGATCGGCCGAATTAACACTACTGCGTCACTTCATTCGCTACTGCGCGCGTCGATCCTCTTGCTGCGCCGGGCAGGCTCGGGCCTG